>Ga0209067_10000057_pt1 | contig 76532 bp, 64 predicted proteins | sample ColStrG_CSR_2013_FD_187199 | JGI IMG/M metagenome (GOLD analysis project Ga0209067, IMG submission 187199) | Freshwater sediment microbial communities in response to fracking from Pennsylvania, USA - Cold Stream Run_MetaG_CSR_2013 (SPAdes)... | ecosystem: Environmental > Aquatic > Freshwater >...
TGAATGTCAATGAAAGACAAACCCAAAGAAGATATAGATAAGTAAATTTTACTCGTTCCATGTGATACCTAACGCCGAGTTCAGCGGCAGTTTTTAAGTCGTGGTTTTGTGGAATACTTTTGCGCAGCAAAACCACAAAACCCGCGACTTAAAAACTGTCCAACGGAGGCACGAAGTGCCGGAGTGGTGCTGCAACGACTTGTTATGCAGTTTCACGTTTTTGGTACAATTTCTACATAATGTATGTTTATAGAAGCCATTCAGATCTTTGAAGAACAACCCTGTAACCATCTATGTCTTCGTAAGTATTTCCAACTCTTTGCCAATAAGGATTATACGAATTTACCTTTTTAAAACCAGCCAATTCAATTGAAGAGCATGAACTCAACCATTCACCTTCATTTGGCAAGTAAAAAACTAAAATATTTTCCTGTGTTGGTGCTTTACCAACTTTATGCCCAATATGGTGTGTAAATTCCAAATGATACAGATGATTTTTATGACCAATAATTGAACCACTAAAACCATCATGATTTTCAAACCCACCAAGACGCTTAAAACCCAAACCACGAACATACATTTCTGTAATTTCTTTTAGGTTATCCGTTGCTCTCGCAATTCGGAGTTTGGTTTCGCGATTAATCATTTATATTTCTCTGTATTGCATAACGCCGAGTTCAGCGGCAGTTTTTAAGTTGTGGTTTTATGGAACACTTTTGCGCAGCAAAACCATAAAACCGCGACTTAAAAACTGTCCAGCGCACAAAGTGCGCGTGCTGCAACGACTTGTTAGAGCATTAAGCCTATTAGGTAAAAATTACAGATACATTTCGGCTTGCAAGTTCATTTAGTAAGTCAATTAACTTTCTTTCAGGAAATACCCGTGCATTTATAGTAAATGACACGGGAGTATTATTTTTTGACTCAACAATAATACTTTGATAAGAAAAACTTTTTATTTTCGCAGAGAGTACAATCCGTTGCGTGGTAACCTTTTGAAGGTTATCGACAGGTATAGATATCATTTTCGAAAGTGGCGCTTGATATACAAAATTCGCGTCATCAAGTTCAAGCCTGAAAGCTCGAAACCACAAAGCATATCCAATACCCAATGCTATGAAAATTGGAGAATCCGTTATCAGATCTTCCCTGTGCGACAATATGCCTTTGATGACCAGCGCCAATCCGATTCCGACCAAAACAACCAAGAAAAATAATTGTGGCTGCCACGCAGCTCTTATCAAGCGAAGTTTATTTTTTGTATCTGGTGAATTCATTATAACTGCCTAATAGAGTGAATTTGATCTGCATATGTAACATTCTTCATTCATGGATTGCTCTAACGCCGAGCTAAGCGGCAGTTTTTAAGTTGCGGTTTTGTGGGATACTTTTGCGCAGCAAAACCACAAAACTGCGACTTAAAAACTGTCCAGCAACCGAAGGTTGCGATGCTTGAGCGATTTGTTAGGTAGCTCTTTTTGGTTTTATAACCCAAAACCCTATTTTTTAATGGATGATCTAAATTCACGGATTACGCTAGTAGCATAATAATCAGGATTTTCGGTTGTTAGATTGCAGCCACCAAGACTAATAGTTTCGTTTTCTTTTGCACAAACTAAATATGGACTACCTACTACAATAGATCTGTCACACGAAGTACCTAAAATAGGTGATTCAAGCCCATTTACCTTTTTGGGGTCTCCTTTAAATACCTCGCTTGCCAAGTCAAATTTTGCTTTTATTGTAGGGATTCCATTTTCATTGACTATTTTTGCTTCGTTAACACGGGAAACAAAAATTACTTCACATTTACTTAGGTATTCTTCATAAGTCGGCTCTTGGCACTGACATGCATAAACCGACTGACAAAAAATCCAGCAAAATATAATTAAAGCTATTCGCATAATTTTACCTAACGCCGAGTTCAGCGGCAGTTTTTAAGTTGTAGTTTTGCGGTAAAGTAAGCGCAGCGAACCGCAAAACTGCAACTTAAAAACTGTCCAGTGGAGCGAAGCGGAACGATGCTGCAACGACTTGTTACGTGATTTTTTGTTTGCGAAGGATTTTAAGGAAGGAAAAAAGCAAACTACAACAATAAACCCCCAGCCTTCCGAAGCAAACCAACAAAACCACAATTTAAAGCTTTACGCACGATAAAACCAGAGGCAACCAAACATAAATTCAAGAATGTGTAGCCTTATGCACACAACTAATAGTGCTTGCGAAAATATAAACTACCGAAGGAACCAAAAATATTTCAGAACGTTAAACTCTGTGGCACAAAACTTCCGAACACAAAAAGCCAAAACTACGCCCTTTCAGAATTTTAGTTTTTGCCTTTTTTCAAACTAGCCGAAGCGTTTTATTTTAATTTTCTTGACCTACGTAACGCCGAGTTCAGCGGCAGTTTTTAAGTTGTGGTTTTATGGAATACTTTTGCGCAGCAAAACCATAAAACCGCGACTTAAACACTGTCCAGCGCACGAAGTGCGCGAGCTGCAACGACTTGTTAGCCACCGTTACATATTGTTTTAACTTTAATTGGAGCACGTAAAGTTTGAAGCACAACACAATAGCGCTCAGTAAGTTCAATTAATTTAACTATTTTTTCTGATGGAGCCGAAGAATTTACATTTATAATTAACCTAATTTCTTGAAAGCCTACCTGAACGTCTTTTGAAACACCGAGCGTGCCTCGAAAATCAAGATCCCCCTCCGCACGAAGAGTAGCGGTATTAATTGGAATTTCTAATGAGGTTGCAACCGCTGAAAGCGTAACTCCCGCACAAGCAACTAATGCTTGAAGCAGCATGTCACCAGAACAAACCTGCAAGCCAGAGCCGCCTGTTGCAGAATGAAGGCCAGCTTCGATTAATGTTTGCCCAGTATTAACACTACATGAAATACCTTCACCTAGCTGACCTTCAGCATGAAGAGTAATTAAGGCGGAACTAGGAGACTGGCGATACATTTCTTTAATTGGAGCCTGTTTAGATCTTAAATCTTCGCTTCTCATTAAATTCTCTCCTTACTGATGGCTAACGCCGAGTTCAGCGGCGGTTTTTAAGTTGTAGTTTTGCGGTAAAGTGAGCGTAGCGAGCCGCAAAACTGCGACTTAAAAACCGTCCAGCCACCGAAGGTGGCGGTGCTGCAACGACTTGTTAGGGATAGCTTTTGTGCTGAAGAATTTGATACGTAAACTCATATGATATTGGCACAAGCGCAACAACCAAAAATGATACATATTTAAGCACCAAACGACTGTTACCGTTTAGCTGATAATAATAGAAAAATAATATTCCCGCTATAAGCAAGCCAGCAATTGCAATAAAAGTAGTTTTTAAATTTATATATACATGTAGGCAAAGTAAAATAACGCTAAGTGATTTGCATACCAAGCTAGAAGCTAGAGGGATGAACATTAACAAATAAACCAACTTAAGATTTGGTTTATATGCCACTAAAAAGCACACCGATATTAGTGAGGCTATATAAGACCAAACATAAGTTTCTGTGACTCCCGCTACCCATGTTCCATTCTGCAAATAGAGTCCAAGGCTGTTTTTATAAAACATAGCCAAGAACAATATAAGAAGAATAAAGCCAGTAATTAGTTTATTTCTCATGCCTTCCCTAACGCCGAGTTCAGCGGCAGTTTTTAAGTTGTGGTTTTATGGAATACTTTTGCGCAGCAAAACCATAAAACTGCGACTTAAAAACTGTCCAAGGAGCGTAGCGACTGATGCTGCAACGACTTGTTACGTGATAATTTATATGTGAAGGATTTGAACAGAAGGAAAAACAAACTACAACAATAAAACCCTAGCCTTCCGAAGCAAACCAACAAAACCACAATTTAAAGCTTTAACCGTACTAAAGCCAGAGGCAACAAACCCTAGAAGATAAAATATTGTAGCCTTATGCACACAATTAAAAGTACTTGCGATAAAACAACTACCGAAGGCATAAGAAATATTTCAGAACGTTAAACCACAATATTTCAGCCTAGAAAGGCTATCTATATACCTCAAACTAGCACCTCATGAAAAACCCAAACTTAGACCTTTCAGAACTTTAGCTTTTGCTTTTACGAATTAGCCGAAGCAGCGTGTTTTAAAATTCTTGCCCCACGTAACGCCGAGCTAAGCGGCAGTTTTTAAGTTGTAGTTTTGTGGAATACTTTTGCGCAGCAAAACCACAAAACTGCGACTTAAAAACTGTCCAAGGAGCGTAGCGACTGATGCTTGAGCGACTTGTTATACCATATTTTAAAAAGGTAGTACTTCAAAAATAATTAGTTAGTCTATATAAAAAATAATTTATTCAGATTTAAAGCCATTTAATGCGTCAGTTCTTAAAGCCTTGCTTTTTAAATAATGGATTTATTACCTAATACCAAAAAATATTACTCACGCTTTATTGCTTCGAATTTCAAGCTCAGATGCATTTTCGATTCCTACTTGTTTGCGATACATGTTACCAAGAATTACTAGAGCGACAAGTGAAGCAGAGGATATACAAGCCGCCAAAGCAGTTTTATGCATTAGTGCGGAAAATAAAATACCTAGCGCAAACACAGCCGACACTAAACCCCAAGAAAGCGCTAGAGCTTTTGATTTTTTGTATTTCATTTATTCCCTCATTATTAATTTTTACGACTGGTATAACGCCGAGCTAAGCGGCAGCTTTTGTGTTGTGGTTTGCACATAAAATTAGCGAAGCTAATGTGCAAACCACAACACAAAAGCTGTCCAAGGAGCGAAGCGACTGATGCTTGAGCGACTTGTTATGCATTTAGTGCTTGCGATAAAAGTGCAAAACACAAACCAAACCCGAAAATATAAGTACCAACCGCCCCAATGAACCTAACGGGATTTGGCGTTGCCATAGTTTTAGGTAACAAAATACCAAAAACAAATAGAACCCGGCACGCAGTTACAAGAACAACGAGCCAACAAACCCAACTTGGAGCTGGGCGCAAACTAAGTATGTATATAAGAATCATTAAAATAGGTGCATATTCAGCAGTATTTGCGTGTGCTCTAACCCATTTATGCAAGGTATTTTCTGGATCATTTGAGTGGCCGATGAGCACTTTGAAAAAGCCCCTGCCAACTGTAACTAAAACGCCAAGCGCCAAAGTTAAAAACGCAAGCAACGCAATACAGATGTAATAAATATTCAAAGACTCTCCCTTTTACTTTATGCATAACAGTTTATTCAAAAGTCCAAGCCGTATATCTACAATCTGTAGAAAGCTGGATAACCTATAAAAGCTTTACAATACAATAAGATAGTCTCAATTAAGAATATATTTGTAAATATATGGACCAATATATTTGGAGATATACCGCCTCAATTTAGACCAAGATCGTCAACATTTAGTTTGATTGAGGGAGTTAAGACTAAGAAACCAAAAAAATCCTCCTGATCACCAATCTAATTAAGTAGATATAGTTTGGTCTAAAAGCGAATCATATACACTACAATTTAAGACTACATATACAGCAGTGCAGATTCAAGCCTTACCTAGATTAGGCATTTTAGCGCAAGGACAAAAACAAGCCTGCGGATGAATAAAACCAATGCTTCATAAGTTGGAATAGGCTTCCTCTATCGGCACATTATTCAATGTTATGGCTTATAATGATTGCAGTAGCAGACCAATCCAGCAAGACGAGACAGCAGTCATGGATTTAACTAAAGCGATAAATACTCTTGCAAATAAGAAAGATCGACAAATAAGTAGACTGTATTTTTACGCTGCTAATTTTACTCTAAATAAAAACCCCCTTGCCGTTGACAAGAGGGTTGCGAGCTCAAAAGCACCAATAAGCGCCTTGGTATTAAGAGATTTATTAATGCATTTGCGTGAAGTTAACGGGTATCCATTCATACGATTTTCCAGTCTTCTTCAAATGACCCAACCCAGGAAATTGAATGTGCGATGCTCCGATTAGAGCTCCCTCTTTTGCAGCTTCGGTAAAAATTTTATCGCGAGCAGTTGCAGCTTCTTTAGCATCAGAGTCAAAAGCAATGGTCACTTCAGGGTGTTCCAACTGTACCGAGGTAACGTGAATTAAATCGCCAATCAACAACAATTTTTGACCTTGACTTTCAATCACATAAACCGTGTGGCCAGCAGTGTGGCCATATGCAGCGTAGGACGTAACACCAGCAGCTAGGTTCTGACTACCATTAAAGGGAATAAATTTTTTCGCCGAAATATATGGAGCAAAAGAATTCATCGCTCCTTGATAGGAACCCTTTTGGTCTGCAGGCGCTTTATCTAAATTGGCTTGGCTTAACCAAAAATCGGCATCATGCTGATCTGCATGAATCGTCGCATTGGGAAATGCTAGACCACCTGCGGTCAAGCCACCTACGTGATCGCCGTGCATATGGGTAATGAACACCTCGTCAATTTGCGAGGGCTCATATCCCGATGCCCTCAAGTTAGCCGCAAGCTTGCCAAGTGTAGGGCCAAACAAACTACCCGCGCCCGTATCAATCAAAACTAACTTGCTTCCCGTATTAACAAGATAGGCGTTTACAGAGGTTTCCAATGGTGCTTTAAGAAAGGCGTTCTCAAGTGCAGTTTTAGTTTGTGCCTCTGGCTCCATCAAAAGCTTATCCACCGGCAAATCTACTGTGCCATCACTCAAGGCTGTCACTTCGTAAGCCCCCACCATCAATCGGAAATAGCCAGGTGCTGGCGTTTTGGCAAAAGGGGCAGACGCCACTGAGGAGTTGCTCGTAAAGCCGCCGGATACCAGCGCCAAAGCAATGCAAAGTCTTTTCAATCGTGAAGTAGTCATGGGTTTTCCTTTGGCCTAGTGGCCGATTATGGGTGACGGAAAAATTGTATTTTGTTGCGCAATACAGAACAATAATAAAACCTGAAAACCATCTTTGCGAATAACGCAACAATAAGAGTATTACCATGATCGATGCCATACGTATTTATTTGGCCATTACCGAATGCGGAAGCCTCTCAAAAGTCGCGAAGCAAGAGGATATGGCCGTTTCTTCGGTATCCAGAAAGCTGGACACACTAGAAGCTGACTTAGGTTTCAAGTTATTTAACCGTAGCTCGCGCCGCATGATGCTTACTGATGCCGGCGAGCAGTTCTTGCCGCGCGCCAAGAACATATTGCGCGAGCTGGATGAAGCCAAACACGATATCTCAGCGCTCAGCTCAGACCCTAAGGGTTTGCTAACAATTACTGCCCCCTCTTCCTTCGGACGGCTTTATGTCGCTCCCGCTGTCACAGGTTTTTTACAGCGTTATCCACAAATGGAAATTGATCTTCATATTGGCGATGAAATTATTGATCTCGCAGCACGACGAATTGATATCGCCATTCGTATTGGTGTTTTACCCAGCAGCGATCTAATCGCAACACAACTTGCTCCATCTAAACGCTTGGTATGCGCTAGCCCAGCGTATTTAGCAAAATACGGACGTCCGCAACACCAGCAAGAGTTGCTAGAACACAATTGCCTTATAGCCACCAACGTTCAACCGGTTTATGGCTTATGGAGCTTTGCGAGTGTCAACAAAGGAATACCGCTACAGGTAAAAGGCACCTTGAAAAGTAATGACACCTACACGCTCATGTGCGCTGCGGCAGAGGGCATTGGCATTGTGCATTTAGCAAGTTGGTTGGTAAAAGACATGATTCTCTCTGGCCAATTGATTTCACTATTTCCAGATGACAGCCCCGCATCCAAAATTGAACCGGCAATTCACGCTGTAAGAATGCCCGGACGCTCACATACTGCCAAAGCGCAATTATTCATCTCGCACCTTCGAAGCGAATTTGGTGAACCGGCGTATTGGGACAGAGAGATAAGCGAATTCGAAAAGAAAAATTTACACGTTTAGTCAACGCGCGCGAAAACTTTATCGAATATGTTAAATATTTTTTAATATTCCGTATTCAATGATCATTTGTGTACATACGACTAATAAATATTTTAAAGTTTCAGCCGTTAATAGGGTAAAAATGCCAGCGACAAAATATACAATAGAGTATTTTAGTGGATGCCGTATTGAATGTTTTTAAAGATCGGTAGAATGCGTATTCATTCATGTGTCCGATAATCAATGAAAGTGATTGCATGAGTCAGTAGGCGTTTAAGTGATGGCGCCTAGCCTCACTAAAATTTTTATCACTCTACCGTGACACTATAGCCGTGAAAATGTGGCATTTTGTCGCACCTGAATGACTTAAACTATTTTTCATGTAAAAATGTATATGGATCATCAACTACTTTAACATCGCTATGACAAACATCGCTCAAAATATGCTGCTCGTTGACGACGACGAAATTTTTTGTCAAGTAATGCAACGCGCTTTAACGAGACGCGGGTATAATGTGGAGATGTGTTTCAACATTGAAAGTGCTCTCAACGCAGCACAAAAAATAGGCTTCAAAAAAGCCATTGTCGATTTAAAAATTGCCCAAGAATCTGGGCTTTCTTTGATACGCCACTTAAAAACAACAAGCCCCGACATTCAGATCATCATGTTGACAGGCTACGCCAGCGTGTCAACTGCGGTTGAAGCAATAAAACTCGGTGCGCTGAATTATTTTTGTAAACCTATTCATATTGATGAAGTGCTAAAGGGATTTATTGAAACTCATTTAACCGAAAAAGATCCCGTCGCTATTTCCACACCGTCTTTAGATAGGGTCGAGTGGGAGCACATCCAAAAAATTCTACAAGACTATCAAGGCAACATTTCCGCCGCTGCCCGTGCACTAGGAATGCACAGACGCACATTGCAACGGAAACTACAAAAACGCCCCTTAAACCATTGAATTGTGTCATTAGACTCATGGGGTGCGGCAATTTGCCGCATGGTGAACCCCGAGGTTTAGCATTACAATTGGTGCAATCTTGACTAACGTTTAGACTCGTTTTCTCGAATACAAATAAACACGTCAAGCACTTATACATTGTGTTATTGAGAGTGCACACCATGAAAAAGTCAATTACGTCAGTAGCAGCCCTTGGCGTTGCATCTATCGCCGGTTTACTAAACGCCAATCATGCATTCGCTTGCGCGAGCTGCGGTTGCACTTTAAGTTCAGATTGGGAGAATTTAAGTTTTTCAAACAGTTCAGGTTTTAAGTTGGATATTCGTTATGACTATTTAAACCAAGATCAATTGCGCAGTGGCACCAACACAATTTCCTCCTCCGACGCGAGTAAAATCATCAATGATGGAAATCCTCAAGAAGTAGAAAAATACACAAAAAATAATTACGTCACACTAGGGTTGGATTACAGCCCAAATGCGAGCTGGGGCGTTAATATTCAATTGCCTTATATTAATCGCAGCCACAGTACGCTAGGTACTGCTTCGGATGGCCTAAGGCCGGGTGAAGATGGTGGTCAATACGATTCTCAAACATCCAATATCGGTGACATAAAACTGATTGGGCGTTTTCAAGGATTTAATGAGCAGCATAATTTGGGGGTTATGTTTGGTTTTAAATTGCCCACAGGAAGCTATAAACAAACAGGTACATCAACAGACCTCAGCGCTCCCGGTGCCGTGGAGATTGATCGTGGTTTACAACCTGGCACAGGTACCACGGATGCAATCTTGGGTATGTATTACTCTGCATCGCTTAATAAAGATTGGGATTATTTTTCACAAGCTATTTATCAAACAGCGCTAAATTCAAAAGACGATTACAAACCAGGCGATGGTTTGAATATCAATGTTGGTGTACGTTATTTTGGTTTTAGCGATTTCACACCACAACTACAATTAAATACACGCAATGTAAAACATGATACGGGCATGAATGCAGACACAGTGAGCACCGGTGGAACTCTCGTGTATTTAAGTCCTGGAGTTAGCATTCCTATTAGCAAGCAAACATCTATCAATGGTTACGTACAACTACCTATCTTTCAAGATGTAAAAGGTGTACAGCTTGCACCCACTTACACCGCATCAGTGAATCTGCGTATTAAATTTTAAATTTATGATTTCCATCTAAACAATATAATTATATTTTTCAAACGATGGGGGATCCACAATCGGCTCTCCCAGAGTCCCAGAGTGCGATTATTTAGCAAATTACCGTTCCTATCGATAATTAGTAGCGACGAGACACGATGGTCGTCGCATACAAATTTTGCACATAAACAGACGTCGAAATAGTTCTATGGAAATTGATAATTTGGTGCGAGCCGACAGCAATTAGCAGAGAAGCACTGTTCTTGCTTGGAGTTTACTGCATTAAGCCACGTCGAACATCGCAGTTTCATAAATCTGATCCTATTTTTTATACAATATCTGAATCTGTTATCAGTACAGCACTAGTGCCATAGTAACCGCCTGTATTCCACTGAATGGCAAGTCTATGAGCGAACGAATATCTGTCCACAAGATTCCGACGGCAACCCAACTCAACTCCACCAATCTGCATGCGCACAAAGCAACGCCATCGCAGCTCGCAGGAACGCTATACACACGCAGTTTTGTAGGCATATTCAGACGCCTGCGCATAAATATTGCAGGAACCTTAGCCATTCTTTTTTTTGGCACAGCATGGATAAACTGGAATGGCCATCAAGCGGTTTTATGGGATTTAAGTGAGCGAAAATTCTATGTCTTTGGTGCAACTTTTTGGCCACAAGATTTTTCACTGCTCGCCTTGATCATGATCATAGCCGCCTTTTTATTGCTCGCCGTTACCGTATTTATGGGGCGCGTTTGGTGTGGGTATGCCTGTCCACAAAGTACGTGGACTTGGGCATTTATGTGGATAGAAAAAAAAGCTGAGGGCGATAGCTATCAGCGCATAAAATTAGATGCGGCATCTTGGTCTTTTGATAAGCTCTTCCGCAAATGTTCAAAGCATTTCTTATGGATATTAGCTTCGCTTGCAACAGGAATCGCGTTCATAGGTTACTTCATACCCGTGCGCAAACTCATCTTAGATTTATGTAACGCAGCAGTTGAACCTGATTATCTCTTCTGGGTTTTATTTATTGCTGCATGCACTTATCTCAATGCAGGTTGGGTGCGCGAAAAAATCTGTACGCACATGTGTCCTTACGCACGCTTTCAAAGTGTGATGTTTGATAAAGATACGCTTATAGTGGCTTACGATTACGCACGCGGTGAAAGCCGCGGGGCACGTAAAAAGGATGAAGATTACAAAGCCCAAGGCTTGGGTGATTGTATTGATTGTTATATGTGCGTGCAGGTTTGCCCCACAGGAATTGATATTCGCAAGGGGTTGCAAATGGAGTGCATTGGCTGTGCTGCCTGTGTAGATGTCTGTGATTCCATTATGGATAAGATGGGCTATGCTCAAGGCTTAATACGCTATACATCAGAACGCGAGTTGGCGGGTGAACAACGAATTATTTGGCGGCCAAGTTTAATCGCTTATGTGATTGCAGCATTGGTGATTATTGCCACGTTGACGATTAACCTGCAAGAACGTGAACACATGAGCATGAGCGTCTATAGAGACAGAAGCCTTTATCATTCAAACGCAGTGGGTGAAATTGTGAATGTCTATCGGTTGAAAATCACCAACAAAACACAAGCAACACACAATTATCAGGTGATGCTAGACACAACGGATATTTTATATATGCCCAAACAATATCAAGTTGAGCTGGCAGCCGGTGAACGATTGGACCTGCCTGTTGTTATTGCAATGAAGCGAGATGCCACTTCGACAAATACAGCGGGCTTTATCAATTTCAATTTTAACATGATCAATCTCGATCAACCCGATGAACGTATCTTACAGGCTGCAACCTTTATTCATCCGCATAAATAAAACGAATGATTGATTACCTATTTTATGAAACTATACGAACAATTTGCGGAAGAAATTGCTGAGCTTATTCGCACTGGTGCACTTAACTCGGGCGAAAAAATTCCCTCGGTACGAACCGCCAGCCGTACCCATAAAATAAGCCCTGCAACTGTTTTTCAAGCCTATTATTTGCTCGAACGCCGTGGTCTTATTGAAGCGCGTGCGCGCTCTGGCTATAGAGTGCGTGCGAATGCCAAGGGTTTACTTGCTGAACCACAATTTGCAGACCCAGCACATTCACATGAAACAACAACTGCAACCGATGTAGACGTTAGTGAATTAGTATTTTCGGTTTTAAACTCCATTAAAGACCCAGACACAATTCCACTTGGGTCAGCATTTCCTAGTCCTGATTTATTTCCTTTACAACGCTTAGCGCGCTCCATGACAAAAGGCCTGCGTGAAATACCAGCTCATGCGGTAATCGCCGATATGACAGCCGGAAATGCCAATTTACGCCGTCAAATTACATTGCGGGCTATGGCGATTGGCAATAAATTTCCAGCCGATGAATTGGTTATCACCAACGGCGCGTTAGAAGCCTTAAATTTGTGTTTGCAAACTGTCACCAGCCCGGGTGATTTGGTTGCAATTGAGTCGCCAGCGTTTTATGCGAAACTGCAAGTGCTCGAACGTTTAAAATTGAAAGCTGTTGAAATTCCGGTACACCCACGCGATGGTATAGATGTAGATATTCTGGCCGAAAGTCTTGCACGCTTACCGATAAAAGCCTGTTGGGTCATGAGCAGTTTTCAAAATCCACTTGGGGCGAGCATGAGCGATGAAAAGAAACAACAACTGTGCGAATTAATAACGCGCTACCAACTGCCAACAATTGAAGATGATGTTTACGCCGAATTATATTTTGGTGTACATCAGCCAAAACCTTTAAAAAGTTTTGATCGAAAAAATCTAGTGATGTACTGCAGCTCATTCTCAAAAAGCTTGGCACCAGGCTATCGTGTAGGTTGGGTGGCAGGCGGAAAATTTGCAGAGAAAATTAATCGGCTGCAGTTAATGACAACGATTTCCCCCTCAGTGCCAGCGCAGGCCGCCATTGCTGACTATTTACAACACGGCGGTTTTGATCGTCACTTGCGTAAATTACGCGAAGCACTAGAATCGCAACAACAAAAAATGTTGCTAGCCATTGAGCGCTACTTCCCACTGGGAACACGCGTCAGCCAACCCAAAGGCGGTTATTTTTTATGGATTGAACTGCCACCACAGGTGGATTCACTGCAATTATTTACGCTGGCGTTGGCACAGGGCATTAGCATTGCGCCTGGCCCTATTTTTTCAGCCAGCCAGCGCTTTCGAAATTGTATTCGCATAAATTACGGGAATGTGTGGAATACAAAAATGGAGGAGGCGCTAAAAGTATTGGGGAAATTAATAGCATCCTTTCACGATTAATAATCCAACACCTAGATTAACAACTGATTAAAACAGTACCGACACTTAATTTTTTGCTCGATATAACAATGCTAACCAACGGATGCAAGCCAAGCGGCGCCCGCTAAAAACCAACTCACCGGTCGCTTAATTGCATCTACCATTGGAATGAGTTTGAGCAGCATTTGCATCGCCATTTTGTACGGATAATATCGGCGCGCAAGCCGTTTTACTTGTTTGTTGTATGCTTGCCAATGCGCATCACTGAATGAAATATCTGAACATTTTGTTTCATATACATGCCTGACCGCAATATACGCATCTTCACCGCGCACTTCGCAAACACGACGCCAAATCGTGGCAAATATCTCGCGTATGGAATACAGCTTTCCCACATTTAACAGAATGAATTGCTGACGAAAAAAATTGTAGTGAGCGGCTTCATCTGTTTTTATTTTTTTGAGTAAGCCGCGTAGCACGGGTTCATTCGTATAGTTGTATAAAGCCCGATAAAAGGTAGAAGTTCCTGTCTCAACTACACAACGGGCTATAAGTTCGAGCGCGCGCTGAGGCTCCAACTGTTCAACCGTACAGCACCGTGTATATTCATCACGAAAATGCGCATGACCTTGCTCCCAAGCAAACTCTGGCCACACAGCATTGACATAGGTTTTGAGAGCTTGACCATGCTGAATTTCTTCCGGTTGCCAATGCGTTTTGAGCCAATCGGTGATATCCGTATTACCAACAAAATGTTCAATTAAATTTGCACTGTAAATCTGTGCAAGAATCTCGACAAATGATGCTGAGGCCAGAGTAATAAATAAAAATTCATCAGCACGTACGGCTGTTACGTCAATAGCGTTAAAAGGAATATCATTCAGTGACCAGCGGCGATGATTGACTGTGTGCGTCATGCGCATTGGCGAGCACCTTTTGCGCCTTGATGCATATACAGACGTGAAACAACACTGGCAGGAATCATCTCTGATGATACAGGTTGGGAGTATATGTACTTGCGTGACCACGGCAGCGTGTTACAAGGCCGCCCAGACTTCACACAGACGATTTGATAGAGCGAAATCCAATCCTGATTGAATGCGTATGTACAGCCCGCTAAATAAACGCGCCAAATTCGATAGCGACGCTCGCCCGCCAGTAATCGGATAGTTTCAGCGTGAGTCTCAAAATTATTGGTCCACAGCTCACAGGTTCTCGCGTAATGGCGGCGCAAATTTTCAACATCAAAGACCTCCAAGCCGGCTTCTTGTGTTGCCTTAAGTACCAACCCTAAGTGCGGTAATTCGCCTTGTGGAAACACGAAGCGTTCGATAAATTCGCCGTTACCATAAGGTGTCTCTCCACTATTGGCATCAGTGGAAGTTATGCCATGATTCATTGCCATGCCGTCCTCGGCGAGGAGCGAATCGATTTTGGAAAAATAGCTTTTCAGGTTGCTTAAACCGACATGTTCAAACATACCAACGCTGGTAATCCGATCAAATTTGCCTTCGACATCGCGGTAGTCTTGAATGCGAATATCGATATAATCCGTAAGCCCCTTCTCTGCGATCAACTGCCGTGCGAACACCGCTTGATTTTCTGACAACGTAATTCCAACACCGTGGGTGCCGAACTTTTCTGCTGCACGTATCAATAGCGCGCCCCAACCACAACCTATATCGAGCAGTGTTTGCCCAGGCGCTAATTGAATTTTTGTAAGAATATGGTCTATTTTCTTTTCTTGCGCCCGAGCAAGGCTCTCAGTGCCGTGCTCGAAATACGCACACGAATAGACCATCTTCGGTCCCAACCAACAACGGTAAAAATCGTTGGAGACATCGTAATGATAAGCGATGGCATTGCGATCCTTCGCTTTGGTATGACGCAGTTTTCGGGTGATTCTTGCGAACTTACCCTCCAGTTTCAATGTGCCAACAGCAAGCGCATTTCCAACCGCAATAATTGCGGCCGGTTTACCTTCGATATCGATTTTTCCTTCCACATAAGCTGCTCCCAGATTGGACAATGAAGGCGTAAAAAAATACGCCAGAGCCGACACATGGGGTAAACGTACGATAACTTCTGGAATTACATCACCAAGCGATAATTGCTGACCGTTCCATAGGTCAAGTCTTAATGGCAAGGCTAAACGATGGCGAATATCTTCCGCCCAAGAGGCTAATTTTTTTCCAAGAACATGTGTCGACTCCTTGATAAGATCAGCGAAGCCAATGGGATTTCGACTCAGCTCAGTCACTATAAACTCACAAATGCGGAATCAATACCAAACCACTCGTGATATCAATAAGATCACTTAGTCAGTTCGGCTTTCATGGCGAGATAGTCTTCACGCGGTATGTCGCCGCGCGCATATCGTTCATTAAGAATATTCAAAGCATTTTTACTTGGCTGCCGATCTAATTTCTGATGTGCTTGGTAGCTATAACCCCAATTTCCAAAACTCGAAATCAGCAAAAAGCAAACACCAAACCACAAAAACCAGCCCCAACCGAAATACCAATTGCCCCAGTATGAATGATCCATATGACTCTCCTGAATTAAGTGCGATGCATAGCCTGTGTTCTACAATACTTACAGCGCCATGATCGCCGTAGAGAGTGTCAATCTCTGTGCGCTATCAAACAAAACCCATTCAATTAACCGGTGAGTTGATAGTCTAATAATCCAATAGATTCACATTAATGTAGCTTTAGCGATAATCGACGTTACAACGTTGACATCGACCGAATGGAAAACATAAAAAGTGATGTTGTAGATCGCCAAGGTGACAAGACAACTTACAACATCAAAAGCAGGTTTTTTTACACTACCCTTAGGAATATCTCTTGATTAAATTATTGTAGATTTCAAAAAAGACTGTGTGAATTAAAAACTTTTACTGAGTGTTGCCACTAACGCATTTTTTCCCAGAAATTTTCCATTTGCTGGCGATACGTAAACATTTTTGTCTGCGTTAGTGCCAATCATGGCAATTGCAGCAACAACCACATCAAATTCTTTAGTCACTCCCAACTTCCAATCATCATAATTCGCTGCAGCGGAATGTTTAACGTCTTGACGGCCTGCATGTACATTGATCGTTACGCTTTTAATGATTTCAATATTTGCACCTGCATCAAGGTAACCGCTGTTTTTACTATCCACAAAACCAAATAAGTTGGTTACAGAGTTTGAATACTTAATGTAAGCAGAGCCATAGCCAAGTTGCCCGTAAAGTTCTGTTGTATTGGCATCCGCCAAACCTACAACATGATTGAAATTATTACTCGCATACACATAGGTAAGCACGCCAATATCGTAGGTAAAATCCTCGCTGATATTACCGCGCTTGCCACCATAAATATCCAATTCAATATTACTATCACCACCCGAGTCCTTTATCCATTTTATGGTTGATGCCCAAGTACCCACATAAAAACCATTGAGGTTGTCGGTGTAGTCCACTCCACCTTGCAGCGCAGGATCTAAGCGGGTTTGTGAAATACCGCGATAACGATAATCCGATGTTACGGCCGCATTAAACGTAATTTGGTTATCCGCCAGTGGTGCATCAGCATAAACAACACCAACGCCAGCAAGATTTGCGCTAATAGCGGCGATTGCCAAAATTAATTTTTTCATAATATTAACTCCTCGGTTTTAAATGAGCCTTAGTGTGAGGCTCTGACAAATCACAGATAAAAGCATCCCGAAAAAACCATAATGGTTTTTTTAAATTAAACGGGAAATTTTTAGCGGTGGATTAAATTGAGTGATTATGTAGGCAGCAAAAGCCGATAACCGACTGCGATTTCCGTTAACAGAAATTTAGGTTCCGTGGGATTGTCTTCCAATTTTTGGCGCAAATGGCCCATATAAATCCGTATATAATGACCGCTTTCGGAATGAGATGGGCCCCAAACTTCACGCAATAATTGCGGATTAGTCACTACACGTCCAGCATTCATTACCAAGACACTCAGCAATCGATATTCAATCGGCGTGAGATGAATAATTTCATTGGCTTTGGTGACTAAACGCGCTTTGAGATCTACCTTAACATCGCCAAATTGAATTGCGCTGTTAGCGGTGAGACTGGGTTGGCGCAAACGGCGCAGCGTTGATCGTACCCGCGCCAGCAACTCACCCACGCCAAAAGGCTTACTGAGATAATCATCGGCACCGGCATCCAGTGCGCGAATTTTATCGGCTTCATTGGTGCGCGCTGAAAGCACAATAATGGGTACTGACGACCAGCCGCGTACATCCACAATAAAATCTACGCCGTCACCGTCGGGTAAACCTAAATCTAAAATCACTAAGTCGGGTTTGCGTGTTCCTGCATCCGTTAAACCGCGCTGTAGTGTTTCGGCTTCAAAAACTTGCCAGCCTTCGGCTTCCAAGGCGCTGCGTACAAAGCGGCGAATTTGTGGTTCGTCTTCTACTAATAATGCGATAGGTGTAGGTTCAGTCATTGGCATCACCACTGTTGTGCGCTGATTCAATCACGTTTTCCTCCAGTTCAGTGGGCATGGTCGGTGGCGTTCCAAGTGGAAGACTAAACACAATACTCGCACCACCCTCTGGAGATTTACCGGCGTAAATCTTACCGCCGTGTGCTTGCACAATCGCACGACATATGGCGAGACCGAGACCAACTCCTGCCGTGGCAGATTCTTTTTCGCCCCGAGTGAATTTATCAAAAATGGCTTCTTCTTTTCCTGCAGGCAAACCTGGGCCATTGTCGTATACAGCGACTTCTAGCTGGCTGCCATTTATTTGTGCGGCAATCACAATGCGCGAGCCGGCAGGTGTGTATTTAGTCGCGTTTTCAAATAAATTACAGAGCACGCGCTCAATCAAAACGGAATCAATTAAAATCAGTGGAAGATCACTTGCCAGTTTGGTGACGGTTTGATGCTTACCTAAAAAAGATTGGCTCGCGCGCAAGCTACTGCCCACCACTTCTTCAAGCGGTTGCCACTGCAAATTAAGTTTTACGTCACCACTTTGAATACGCGCCATATCAAGCAAATTGGTGACTAAATTACTCATGCGTAAGGTTTCTTCATGCAGCGCGCTGGCGATGGATTGTTGCTCTGGCGTCAACGGCGGCTTGAAACGCGTGAGTGATTCAGACAACCCCACCAAGGATGTGAGTGGCGTGCGCATATCGTGCGAAAGAGCCGCCAACAATGAATTGCGCAAACGTTCAGATTCCATGCCGACTAACGCATTTTGTGCAACCTCAATGTAATGCACACGCTCCAACGCGATAGCGGCAAGCGCGGCAAAGGTATCCAACTGCTGGCGTTGCTCAGGAATTAAAATCCAACGGCGCCCTTCGGGCTGTAGAGCCAAAACCCCGCGCGTGCGCATAGGTGCAACCAAGGGCAGATAAAAATAATCGCTATCGGGCAAAGTATCTGTGCCAATCCCCGCAGGCGCGGCGCGATCAAATGCCCATTGCGCAATACCCAAATCGAGTGGACTTATACCGTAGTGCGTAGCTTCACTCGCAGTGGGTGCCGGTGGCTGCAAGCGATCCGCCTCGTCCGGCAACAATAAAGAGACTTTCGCGCGAAAGGTACGCTCAAGATGCGTGCGAGTAATTTCAAAAATCTGATCTGTCACCAGCGCACTGGAAAGTGCTCGTGCAAATTCATAAAGCGCGCGTGAACGCGATTCGCGATAGGCCGCAATACGCGCTTGAAAGCGTAAGCCTGCAGTCAGCTGACCAATGATTAAACCTACGGATAACATCACACCAAAGGTCACTAAATACTGTACATCGCTCACGGCAAACGAAAAGCGCGGCGGCACAAAAAAGAAATCAAACGCGGCCACACTCACGACCGTAGACACTACCGCAGGGCCACGACCAAAACGCACCGCCACCAACACTAAACTCAGTAAAAACAACATCACAATGTTGGCCAAATCGAGATAAGGCAGCAGCGGTGTAGTCACTAAAGCAGTCACTAAACTGGCTACTACCGCCCACAGATAACGCAGGGGTTGTGTAGAGGCGGTCTCTACCTCATTGAGCGTCATTTCGCGGGGCGCTTTAGCGTGTTCGGCTTCGGTATTACCATGACCCAACTCAATTAAATCAATATCCGGTGCAAGGTTGGCGATGCTTTTCAAATGCGAAGTCTGCCACGGCCAGCGAGTATGGCTGCGGCCAATAATAATTTTGGAAAAATTGTTGCTGCGCGCGTACTTCACCGTTTCTTGTGCAATATCGCTACCGGTTAAAATCGCAGTAGTCGCACCCAACTCCTCTCCCAATTTTAAGGTTTTAAGAATTCGCTCGCGTTGGTGCGAGGGCAAGCGCTGCAATGCTGGAGTCTCAATGTAGACGACATGCCACTCAGTATTAAGCTGTTTGGCGAGGCGCGCGGCGCTGCGAATAATATGTTCGGTGCCTGGACGAGGGCCAACACACGCCAACAGTGATGAGTCCGTTTTCCAAACTTTGCTAATAGACTTTTCAACACGATAAACCTGCACATCATTTTCAACGCGATCTGCCGTGCGCCGCAATGCCAGTTCACGTAGCGCAATCAAATTCCCTTTGCGAAAAAAATGGCGCGAAGCGCGCTCCGCTTGTGCCGCCTTATACACTTTACCCGCTTTGAGTCGATCCAAAAGCTCGTCAGCGGGCACATCGACCAATACCACTTCTTCAGCTTTATCAAACACACTGTCGGGAAGGGTTTCCGAGACGCGAATGCCGGTAATGCCACCCACGACATCATTCAAACTTTCCAAATGCTGAACATTTAACGTCGCAAATACATCAATGCCCGCGTCAAGCAGTTCTTCCACATCCTGCCAGCGTTTGGGATGACGCGAACCAGCAGCGTTAGAGTGTGCTAATTCATCGATCAGAATGAGCGGAGGGCGGCGTTCCAGTGCAGCATCTATATCAAACTCTGGGATAGTTTTACCGCGATACTCAACTTCTTTTAACGGCAGCACCGCCAATCCTTCCAGTACAGCGGCGGTTTCAACGCGACCATGCGTTTCTACCACCCCCACCAACACAATTTGACCTTCTGCCACGAGTTTGCGCGCGGCATTGAGCATGGCATAGGTTTTACCTACACCGGCAGACGCTCCAAAATAAATACGCAACTTGCCGCGTGCTGCACGTTTTTCCTGCGCTTGCACTTGTGCGAGTAGCGCATCCGGATCCGGGCGTTGATGGTTTTCTGAGTACATAAAGTTGTCTAATAGTGGCTATTCACGTAGTACATTTGTTAGGAATCATCGTCCTCGCGCAACGGGGATGATGATTCCCCCGACGAGCGAGATCAATTTTAATCATTTCCAAGCACCCGCTTGGGAGCAAGACGCGCATATCTTTTTACTTACGACTATCCAACGCCAAATTCAATTCAAGCACATTCACACGCGGCTCGCCGAAGAAACCGAAATATTGTGTTTGTGTGTATTGGGCAATTAATGTGCGCACAGCATCAACTGACAAGTGTCGCTCATGCGCCACACGACTGGCCTGATACAAAGCGGCAGCCACACTGATTTCCGGGTCGAGGCCGCTGGCCGATGCAGTAACCAAATCTACGGGAATGGGCGCTGTGTTTTCAGGGTCAGCGGCTTTCAAAGCATCAATACGGCTTTTCACCGCATCCATTTGCGCGGGGTTTAACGGCCCCAAATTGGAACCCCCTGAGGCTATGCCGTTATTCGGCTGCGGACTTGTGGCAGAAGGCCTGCTCCAAAAATACTGGGGCGATGAAAATGCCTGACCGATTAATGATGAGCCCAGGGTCTTGCCATTGCGCACAATCAAACTGCCTTCCACTTGGTGAGGGAACGCCAGCTGGCCAACACCCGTTACGGCGTAGGGATAAATAACCCCACACACCAACGACAACAAAAAAAACAAAACCAATGCAGGGCGAATAATGGTATTCATGGCAAGCTCCTAAACCAAATGCAGCAGAGTGAGAATAACGTCGATCAGTTTGATGCCGACAAAAGGCACCAAAATTCCACCCAAACCGTAAATCAACAGATTGCGGCGCAACAAAAGCGCAGCGCCCAAGGCTCGGTACTTCACGCCTTTTAAGGCCAATGGAATCAACACAACTATTACCAGTGCGTTAAAAATCACCGCTGATAGAATGGCTGAATCGGCACTGGTCAAGTGCATTATGTCGAGTGCTTTAAGTTGCGGATAAGTCGTAACAAAAGCTGCCGGAATAATCGCAAAATATTTGGCGATATCGTTGGCAATGGAGAAAGTGGTGAGCGAGCCACGGGTCATCAGCATTTGTTTACCGATCTCGACAATTTCCAACAGCTTGGTGGGATTGGAATCCAAATCCACCATATTGCCCGCTTCTTTGGCAGCTTGGGTGCCGGAATTCATAGCCACCGCTACGTCCGCTTGTGCCAGAGCAGGAGCATCGTTGGTGCCGTCTCCGGTCATAGCCACCAAACGGCCACCCGCTTGATAGCTGCGGATAAGTTTAAGCTTATCCTCTGGTGTGGCTTCTGCGAGGAAATCATCTACACCGGCTTCCGCCGCAATAGCCGCTGCAGTGAGTTTGTTATCACCGGTGATCATGACGGTTTTAATACCCATGCGACGCAGCTCGGCAAAGCGCTCTTTGATGCCGCCTTTGACGATATCTTTCAGCTCAATCGTGCCCATGACACGGCCATCATCCACTACCACCAATGGCGTACCCCCGCGACGGGAAATATCATTAACAGCGGTAGTGACGTCAACAGGAAATGTGCGCCCTAAGGACTCCACAAATTTTTTGACCGTTTCAGCGGCGCCTTTACGAATAACACGCTCGCCAATATCAATACCGCTCATGCGGGTTTGTGCCGTGAAGTGCACAAACTGAGCGTTAAGTGTGGCCATTTCACGCTCGCGAATATTGAACTTTTGTTTAGCCAAAATGGCGATGCTGCGGCCTTCAGGTGTTTCGTCCGCCAACGAAGCAAGTTGCGCGACATCCGCCAATTGCGCTTCGGTCACACCGGGCGCCGGAATAAATTCAGAGGCTTGGCGATTACCGAGGGTGATAGTGCCGGTTTTATCTAGCAGCAACACATCAACATCACCTGCGGCTTCTACTGCGCGACCTGAAGTGGCGATAACATTAGCTTGCATCATACGGCTCATCCCCGCCACACCGATGGCCGACAGCAAGCCGCCGATGGTGGTTGGAATCAGGCAAACCAATAACGCAATCAATACCGTGATAGATACAGGTGCACCTACACCTGCGGCGACCACCGAGAACAACGACATAGGTAAGAGTGTTACTGTGACCACCAAAAAGATAATAGTCAGTGCAACCAACAAAATAGTCAGCGCAATTTCGTTGGGTGTTTTCTGGCGCTTGGCGCCTTCTACCATTGAAATCATGCGGTCGATAAAAGCTTCACCGGGGTTGACGGTAACGCGTACGACTAACCAGTCTGATAGCACACGAGTACCGCCCGTCACTGAGGAAAAATCGCCACCGGATTCGCGAATCACCGGAGCCGATTCGCCAGTAATCGCGCTTTCATCCACCGAGGCTACGCCCTCAATAACTTCACCGTCAGCGGGAATCACATCGCCCGCTTCGACTAAGACGCGCATGTCTCGGCGCAAATCGGCTACTGGACAAGGTAACCAAGGTGTACCGTGTTTACCTGCCGCCAACTTTTTAGCAAAGGCATTTTGTTTTAAGTCACGCAGTGAGGCAGCTTGCGCTTTGCTGCGGCCTTCCGCCAAAGACTCCGCAAAGTTGGCGAATAAAACGGTGAACCACAACCACAAACTGATCGCAAAAATGAACCCGGGCTGAGCTTCACCTTTACCACTCACAGATTGAACAAAGAGCAAGCTCGTAATAATGCTGCCGACATAAACCACAAACATCACTGGGCTGCGCCATTGCGCGCGTGGATTTAATTTTTTAAAGGCATCAATGATGGCTGGGCCAATCAATGCAGAATCAAAAAGCGTTAAGCTCCCACTTAACCTCAAGCTGTTATTTGACATGACAGGCTCCTTAGTGAGCAAAAAGTTGTAAGTGTTCGACGATAGGACCAAGGGCGAGTGCAGGTACATAATTCAGCACGCCGACCAGCACAACCACGCCAACCAACAGCGCCACAAATAAGAGGCCGTGTGTGGGCATAGTGCCGGAAGTTGTTTGAATACGAACCTTACCGGCGAGAGAACCCGCTATCGCAAGAATGGGCACAATCATCGCGAAGCGTCCAAACCACATAGCAATAGCCAGCATCACGTTATAGAACGGCGTATTGGCCGATAACCCCGCAAACGCACTGCCGTTGTTATTGGCGGCTGAACTAAAGGCGTACAGAATTTCCGAGAAACCGTGTGCACCGGGATTGGCAACTCCGATAGTGCCCAGACCTACAGAGACCGCAATTGCCGTACCGGTTAACACCAATGTTGGCGTAACCAAAATGGCGATAGAGGTCATTTTCATTTCATAGGCTTGAATTTTTTTACCAAGGTATTCTGGGGTGCGACCAATCATCAAACCGGCGATAAATACGGCGAGAATGGCGAAAATCAACATGCCATATAAGCCAGAACCCACGCCGCCAAACACCACTTCACCAAACTGCATCAACACCAGTGGCACTATTCCGCCCATGGGCATAAAAGAATCGTGCATCGCATTGACAGCACCACAAGATGCTGCCGTAGTCACAGCGGCAAATAGCGTCGAACCGCTAATACCAAAACGGGTTTCCTTGCCTTCCATATTGCCGCCGGATTGTAGAGCGCTCATGGATTGATCCACCCCCAAAGCTTGCAGCGCGGGATGCGCTTGCTGTTCAGCAATCATCACCACTACCGTACAAGCCACAAAAATCACAGTCATGGCACCCAGCACTGCCCAACCTTGGCGGCCATCGCCCACCATGCGCCCAAACGCAAAGCAGAGGCCGGTTGGAATTAAGAAAATAGACAGCATCTGAAAGAAGTTGCTGAGTGGCGTTGGATTTTCATAGGGATGCGCCGAATTAGCATTAAAAAAGCCGCCACCGTTTGTGCCCAACATTTTTATCGCTTCTTGCGATGCCACCGGTCCCATTGCCAAAGTCTGTGTATTGGTAGTGAGGGTTTCCGTAACTGGCTGGCCTTTATCATCCAAAATCTTGTCGCCATCAGGGGTCATTTTGGCTTGGGTATAAGTCACCGGATCCACCAAACTCACATCTTTGTAGGTGGAAAAATTTTGGATAACACCCTGACCCATCAAAAATACTGCGAAGAGAATTGAAAGCGGTAAGAGCACATAAAGAGTTGATCGCGTAATATCCACCCAGAAGTTACCAATGGAGGTGGTCGCACTACGCGAGGCAAAACCGCGAATCAACGCATAAACGACCGCCATACCCGTTGCGGCTGAAAAAAAGTTTTGGCACGTCAGCGCGAGCATTTGCGTGAGGTAACTCATGGTGGATTCGCCGGAATAACCTTGCCAATTGGTGTTACTCACAAAACTCACCGCGGTATTAAAGGCAGAGTCCGGTGTGACGTTAGCCAGTGCCTGCGGATTAAGTGGCAACCATATTTGCAAGCGTTGCAAGGCGTACACAAAAAATGCACCTAAGGTGTTAAACACCAGCAACGAAATCGCATAGGCTTTCCAGTTCATCGCCTTATCCGCTTTAAAACCCGATAAGCGATAAAACAAATTTTCAATGTTGCTCATCCAACCCAAGCCACGAATGGAACCGGGCTCACCCACCTTGGCTAAATAAGTCCCCAGCGGATATGCCAACGCGAGTAGCGCTATTAAAAAGACTGCCAATAACAAAATGGATTGCGTCGTCATTACAAATCCTCCGCATTAATCAAAGCCACCACCAAGTACACCAACAAACCAGCGGCAACCAACGCCCCTACGACATAAAAAATATTCATTTACGCTCTCCCAAACTGGCGCAACCCAACACGAGTGCGCAGGTCACCCATAAAAAAATCACCATTGCAGCTACATAGACAATGTCCATCTCTTTCTCCCCTTGGAGGTATTCATGACTTCACCGATTGCTTTTGCTAAGAAACAGCTTATCGAAGGCGATATAAAGATTTCGTATAGACTTGGTGGAGGGGTGTAAAGAAGATATAAAAATGGAAAATGCAAATATTGAAAGCACAGGCCTTAATCGTGTTGATTTCTTCGCTCAAACGTTTGCTCTTCAAACGATTAAGTGTCATCTCACTGCAGAAGTGCAGTACCTAGGTCATGTGCTAAATGCGGTACGCATTTATTCAATACTCATCTAGGCTATTTAAAATAGCATCAGCCGGTGCCCTAGTATTCACTACTTAAAATAACGCGTGTTCTATTCATCGGACACAATAGAGACTTAACGCATGCTGACCTTCCCGCTTTATCGATTCGTTACCTCCAAACACAATTGGCTTCTTTTTGTTGTTTGTATGCTGCATACACCTGCTCATGCAGATTTCGCAGAAATGAGCCCTCAAAGAGTCAATGAAATAGCTGCAAAAATGTCCGAACAGCCCCACGGATTTGGTCCGACGTGTAGTGACCGTGAGTCGTGGAAAAATCCAATTATCCTGCAACGCACAACAGCCATTCGACAATCGGCTGAAAAATTATTGAAGCAAAATTTCCCCGCGTGGGATCAAGAGCTCTATCTTGAATACAGTCGCAACGGGGCGCGCCCTAACGGCGAAAAAATGATGAATGCCCGCAAGGCGTGGCTCTATCCGCTGGTCATTGCAGAATGCGTTGATGGTCAAGGACGCTTCCTACCCGCCATTGAACGTACCTTGACTGAGCTAGTTGATCAACCGACATGGACGTGGCCGGCTCACGATAGATCACTGCGAAATGTTCGAGATCATCACTACGAGGTTGATCTGATGGCGGCGGATACGGCTCACGATCTGGCACAAGCTCTCTATATGCTCGGTGATTCGATTAAACCTGAACTGCGCCGTAAAACACAGCTAGTAATCAATGAACGTGTGTTTGAGCCACTGCGCAAGAGTTTTTCCACGGGAAATAAAGATAATTTTTGGCTGCATGCTGATCACAACTGGAATGCTGTGTGCCTAAAAGGTTCTGTTGCTGCAGCACTCACTATTTTGCCGGAAAAATATGATCGCGCCGTATTTGCGGCAGCAGCTGAACACTATATACAAAATTATGTGCATGGCTTTACAGACGATGGCTATACCACGGAAGGCCCCGGTTATTGGAATTACGGTTTTTCGCACTTTGTTATGCTGCGCGAAATACTGCAGCAAGCCACAAACGGTACACTTGATATTTTCTCCGATGCAAAAGTTAGAAACATGGCAATGTACGGCTATCGTATTGAAATGTTTCCCGACAATATCGCAGCATTTGGTGACGCGCCGACCAATACTCACATGGATGATTTTACAAGAGCCTATGCCAATGAGGTGTTAAACCTAGGGCAGACTCAACGCCTTGCAAACATTGATATGGGTTCTGGACAATCAGGCAATGATGCACCGCTTGCGCGAACCGCACTGTTGCTGTTTGTTACGCCGCACCAAGCGAACGAGCACAGTCATGTTGAGCAAAACAATATTGGCTTACACAGTTATTTCAAATCCGTTGGCGTTTTGGTTTCGCGCCCTTCACCGCTGAATACCTTATCAATCTCTATTAAGACAGGAGGAAACGAAAATCACAGCCATAACGATGTTGGCTCTTACACCATTGGAATTAGTACCGAACAACCTACTGGTGATGTCGGCAGGACTCAGTATTCAGCTAAAACATTTAGTAAAGAACGTTATACAATTCCTGGCATTAATTCATGGGGGCATCCTGTCCCGGTTGTTGCAGGCGAGTTACAAGTAGAGGCAGACAAAATAAAACCGCGTGTTATTTCCACACATTTTTCAGACAATATTGATGAAATAACGATAAATATGGCTGATGCCTATTCCGCTAAAGCATTGAAGTCGCTAACACGCACGATGGTTCATGATCGCAGAAATTTTGGCTCTATCACCATGACTGACCGTTTCGATTTCACCAGCCCCAACAGATTTGAAGTTGCACTAACCACTTTAGGTAACTGGAAACAAAACGATGATGGCACTATTGAACTCTGGCAAAAAAAAGAACATTTGATCACACGTGTTGAAGCATCAGACTCGTGGAAATTAAAGGCAGAAAACTCAAATGAAGAGGGGCTGAACTTTACACGAATTGCAGTGTATCTTGTGAGTCCGCGAAAAAGTGGTTACATCAAATTACACTTTGAAACATTACATCCGTAAGATAACCCCGTGTGACCTATACACTACGCAAACACCCATGAATTCCGTACTCGATGCGGGTGTTGTGCTGCTGTTGATATTGGCTAAAACTCAAACATTATTTAATCCATTGGAAACTATCATGCTCATCAAAAAATCATCATCAACATTTATAGCATTTTGCTTATTATTTTCTCAATTTGTGTTGTCTGCACCCCAACAAGAAGACAGCAAATCTAATCTCATTGATCATTACACTATTGGTGGTGAAGGTGGGTGGGATCTATTGACACTGGACAGTAAACATCATCGCCTCTTTGTCAGCCGATCAAGTCATGTACAAGTTATCGACACCGAAACAAAAAAATTAGTTGGCGATATTCTTGAAACCAACGGCGTTCATGGTATTGCACTCGCGGACGACTTACATACCGGCTTCACCAGTAACGGTAAAAGTAACTCTGTTACCGCATTCGATTTAACAACACTCAAAGTCATAGACACCATTAATGTTTCTGGTGTAAATCCAGATGTAATTCTTTATGAGCCAATATCAAAACACTTATTCGTGTTCAATGGCCGCTCAGCCAATGCCAGCGTAATAGATGCTGTTACACGCAAAGAAATAACCACTATTGCACTATCGGGAAAACCTGAACTTGCCGTGAGCGATGACTCAGGCAAGGTATTTGTCAACATAGAAAATAAAAGTGAAATTGCGATTATTGATAGCGCCACCAACACAGTGGTAAAAACATTTCATGTGGGTACAGGTGAAGAACCTACTGGCCTTGCTATAGATAAAGCGCATCATCGTTTATTCTCTGTCTGCGACAATAACAAAATGGTTATTCTTGATGACGAAACCGGAAAAGTAATCGCAGAAGTTAAAATTGGCTCTGGGCCTGACTCTGCCGCATTTGACCCGGCTAAGGGTATTGCGTTGAGTTCAAACGGCGATGGAACACTAACCCTGATCAAAGAAAATGATCCTGAGCATTTTTCAGTGGTAAAAAATATTGCAACGCAGAAAGGGACTCGCACTATGGCTTACGATGCAGTGAATCATCGTGCCTACCTTGTAACCGCAGCCTTTGGGCCAACACCTGCAGCGACAAAAGATCTGCCAAAACCTCGCCCCGAAATTATCCCTAACACTTTTGAAGTACTCGTCGTCTCACTCTGAACAACGTACAGTTCCCGCAAAATCGACGCAATCAATGAGAGAGCTTTACTCTCTCGTTGATTTTATAACCTATATGAAACTCCACGCATTACCAATTCGCCCCCCATCCTAAAGCCATCAAGGCTCATCACACAGCTTATTCATGCAGACATAGGGGGTAAGCTGATATCCAACCCTGAACAACTCGCATCGAATAAAGTGTAAAAAGCCCCGAAGAAAATTGCGGCGTCTAAATTTACACATACAAACAAGCAATTTCTTGTAAATTTGCTAGGCTAAATGCGAAAAGCTTAATTTTGAAGGCTCTTTTGTCCTTACCCGTAGAACCAGATGAGAACGTTTATGAAAAAGCATCGCCTCTTAAGTAACTGCACTGCCCTTATCGTTATGATTTTAATCTCAGTTCAATATGCTTATGCAGAAAATGTCATCCGCTTAAACGGTGTGGAAGACCCTAAAGCTGACTATGTAATAGCCGTGATAGATCTCGCGATTAAACATCTGGATAAAAAATACCGCATACAGCGTTTCGACAATGAAGCCTTGTCGCAAATACGCGTTAGAGAGGAAATTAATGCGGGTAACTTGGATGTCACTTGGACATCTTCCAATAGTGAAATTGAACAACTCATGCAACCCATTCGCATTCCCTTATTCAAAGGGCTTATTGGCTACAGAATTTTAATTATCCGCCAAGGTGATCAATATAAATTCGATAATATTAAAACCCTTGAAGACCTTAAAAAAGTATCTCTCGGGCAAGGAACCACATGGGCAGATACAAAAATTCTTGAAGCGAATGGATTACACGTTGTCAAAACCGTTAAGTACCCCAATTTATTTTACATGTTAGATGGCGGACGCTTTGATGCTTTCCCTCGTGGAGTAAGCGAACCCTTTGAGGAAATACCGCGCTATCCCACCTTAAAACTCGATGTGGAAAAAAATCTTTTGATCGCCTATAAGATGCCATTTTATCTATTTGTTAAAAATGGCAACAATGTTCTCGCGAAAGATTTAGAAACAGGACTTAATCTTGCGATTGCTGATGGTAGCTTTGAAAAATTATTTTTGAGTAATAAAACCGTTCAGGACGTAATCGAAAAATCCAATATTGGTAACAGACGTATTATAAATTTAGAAAACCCAACGCTCTCTAAGGAAACACCTGTTGATCGTGCTGAACTGTGGATAGACCCACAGAAGCTAGGCAAATAAATACAATATGTTATTTACTGAAAATAGATCACGTCAATTAACAACAAAAACGGGCACGCTAAAGTGCCCGTTTTTTCATGCAGTTATGACCTATTTGGCCGCATTTACAATAGTACTGATCAAACTAGGATAGACCTGTGCACCCGTATTGCGATTAAACAACCCCATTCCATTATTTGAGGTCACGCCATTATCCCAATAAATAGGTACCATGCCGTGGGTGTATGCAGAGTGTGCAATGTATTGATCCCACGCGGTACGATAGGCTTCTGCACCGGAAATATTTGTGCGTGAAATAGCACCGAACTCTCCAAGAACAACAGCGATACCGTTGGCCACAAACTTGGTGTTCATTTTTTGGAATTCAGCATCCACATAAGCTTCATTAGCCCAGGTTTCAACCGCCGTGGAATCCGTTGCACCCGCACCCCACTGCCAAATAGTACTGGTGGTATTCAGTGTAAAGTCATAAGGATCATAGAAATGTACTTCCATCATCAATCGATTCGCAACGGTATCTGTTGGAATGGTTGAGTAACTTACTGCGTATTCGATATTGGTGTTGTAACTTTGCACAATCAAATGACGAACGGCGTTGTTGCCACCAGTAGCGCGCACAGCATTCACAAAAGTTTGGTTAAAACTATTTTGCACTGTGTAGTACTCCACCGTCGGCGCATTATAGTTGCCTGTCACCATGACTTCGTTACTTCCGGCAAACAACAAATAATCATCATAATTTTTAAAGTTGTTAGCAATTTGTGTCCAAAAAGTTGTTAAACGGCTATTCACGGAAGCTTGTGCTGCATAAGTAGGTTGCATCCAACCACCGTCCCAATGAATATTGATAATTACATACAAACCATCATTCTTGGCATAATCCACAACTTGTTTCACGCGTGCCATCCACGTACTGCTGATCGTGTAATTCGCATCAGCATATTGACTCCACGACAATGGAATGCGAACTGTTTTAAAACCCGCTGCGCGCACAGAATCCATCATAACTTGCGTTACAGGAGGATTGCCCCAGGCCGTTTCACCACCAATCGCTTCCATCGAATTACCTAAGTTCCACCCAGCCCCCATCAGCTGTGAAAGCTGCACACTGGTTAAATTGCGCATAGCAGAATTAGAACTAATCGCAGAGCTTTGTACAGAACTGGACGACGAAGATTTTATTGAACTAGCGCTTGAGCTTGCGATTGATGAAGAGCTTATTGCGCTAGAACTCGCCACCGAGCTAGACGAAGATGTTTTTACTGAGCTTGCGCTGCTGCTCGCAGTTGCGGAACACACACTACCCGTAATTGTTGGTGTTTCAACAACGGAACCATTGGTATTACCTTGAACGCCGAAGCTAACAGATTGCCCCGGTTGAATCGTGCTATTCCATGACAATGCGGTGGCGGAATATGGATTACTGCCCGTCAAGGTTGCATTCCAAGAGCTAGTTATTATGTTAGAGGCATAACGCCAGCCCACGGTCCAACCATTAATTGCCGTTGTGCCATTGTTAGTAATAGTAATAGAACCTTGAAAACCACCAGACCATTGATTTGCAATGGAGTAGCTACAAACCGCCGCCTGTGATTGAACAGAGGTGACGCACAGTACCAACATAGAAATAATTGCAGAAAATAAGGACTTCATAGTCCCTCCTACAGAGTTAAGTTAATTATTAAAGTTTTTGTTTTATCTGAAAAATGACCCGTTAATAACGGAGAAAATACCCTCTACCAAATCCTGACGAATATGAAACGGGTTTGGTTTTTTATTATTTTTATTTAACACCAGTGATAAGCCTGACGTCTGCGGTCATTCATTCTTTACAGAATATATAAACGCTCTAATGCATTTGAGCATCTGTAAAACGCTATAGATTCAACACGGTGATGCCCATAGCTGAACTCATAGTAAAAGTATTTTTGACTAAAACTCCAGTAAAAAAAGTCCTGTCGAATAATCAGAGTACTAAGGAAACAAAGTCATCAATATAAATAAGAAAACAAGTTACTTTTTGAAACATAAAATATTTTTTATATATAAAATATAACTTAACAATTCAACTCTCTTGAAAAAGCTGTATTACAGCGCTCAAAAAGCACTCTTAGGGTAAAGCCTTAATTGAAGAAGTGAGGTGGTGTGGAAGCTAATGAAATGGTTCTATGATGCAGGCAATATTCGAAAAAAACGTTCGAATTTAGAGTATCGGCGAGGCAGTTTTGTATGTTTAAAATGCAATTATTAACGTGAAACAAACAGACACGCAAACCATCGGTTATTGTTATGTTGGGTAAATAAACAAAAAGGGCCAGTAAAACTGGCCCTTTTTGCGAATAGCTTTTTGACTAAATCACCTATAACAACAAACGGCGCAAATCGCCAATCACTGCTGTTAAATAGGTCATAAAGCGCCCCGCATCAGCGCCATTAACAGCGCGATGATCGTAAGAGAGCGATAGCGGCAGCATGTTGCGTGGAATAAACTCTTTACCGTTCCACACTGGCTTCATTTGTGCGCGTGATACGCCCAAAATACCGACCTCATTAGGTGCAGTGACCATTGGGGTGAACCCATTACCACCCAGTGCACCAAGGCTAGAGATGGTGAAACATCCACCTTGCATCTCGTTAGGCATCAACTTGCCTTCACGGGCTTTTTTGGCCAAGGCATTGATTTCATCAGTTAGTTCCCACAGCCCTTTTTTGTCGGCATTGCGAACCACTGGCACCATCAAACCATTCGGCGTATCAACCGCTATACCGATATGAACAAACTTCTTGTGTACGATACTTTCACCATCGTGATGTACAGATACGTTAAAAGATGGCTCTGCCACCAACGCAGCTGCCACCGCCTTCACAATAAATGGCAATGGAGTGAGTTTGGTACCACGCTTTTCAGCCTCAGCTTTCATGCTCGCACGGAAAGCTTCCAAATCAGTAATGTCGGCATCATCAAATTGAGTAATGCGTGGAACATTCAACCAGCTGCGCGTCATGCTGTCCGCAGTGATCTTTTTGATCTTGCTCATTTTAACGATCTCAACCTCACCAAACTTGGAGAAGTCCACCACTGGCAACGCAGGAATACCTGAACCACCGCTTACAGCAACGCCTGACTGAGCTGCTTGCACTATAGGCTTCACATAACTGCGCACGTCATCTTTTTGCAAACGACCTCGGGGACCAGTACCCGAAATTTTGCCGAGATCTACGCCCAATTGACGCGCCAATTTACGCACCGCTGGACCGGCATATACATCGCCAGTTTGTTCCACTTCTTCGACGACCACCGCTTTTGGAGCTTGCGCAACAGCAGCTACCGGCGCCGGTGCTGCTGGCGCGACCTCGGCTTTAGGCACAGGTGTAGCAACAGGAGCAGCAGCGCCAACACTAGCCAATACACCAATCACCGCACCTTGAGAGACTTTATCGCCCACTTTCAAGGCGATACTCACAATTTTACCGGCTGCTTCAGCAGGAATTTCCATAGACGCTTTATCGGTTTCGAGCACGATTAAGGAATCGCCCGCAGCAACTTCATCGCCTACTTTTATAGAGATTTCAATGACTTCAACGCCTTCAGCACCACCAATATCAGGCACGACAAGGTTCACGTCAGCACTGGCAGTGACTACAGCAGCTGGCGCTGGAGCCGCTGCGGGAGCAGCGACAGCTGGGACAGCCTCAGCAGTACCTTCGGCTTCCACCTCAATCAGGAGATCGCCTTGCGATACTTTATCGCCAATATTCACTTTGATAGCGACAACTCTGCCGCCTTTATCAGCGGGAATTTCCATCGAAGCTTTGTCGGTTTCGAGAACCACAATCGAATCGTTTTCAGCAATAACATCACCTACTTTTACCGAAATTTCGATTACTTCAACACCTTCTGCGCCGCCAATATCGGGGACTTTAATAGCTTGAATTGCCACTGTTATTCCTCACTAAAAATAGCTCTTATCATGGGTAAAGAGCATAAACTTGATCAAATTGTGTTCAATACTAAAACAACATCGCCCTCTTTATGAGAGGGCGATGGTTTTTAAACGCTCATTGGATCCGCTTTTGCGGGGTCAATACCAAACTTTTTAATAGCCTTGGCCACTACGTCTGACTTGATCTTGCCTTGGTCAGCCAAGGATTTCAAGGCAGCAATCACCACAAAGTAACGGTTAACTTCGAAGAAATGACGCAATTGTGTACGGGTGTCACTACGACCAAAACCTTCTGTTCCCAAAACGGTGTAATGGCCGGGAATATAGGCGCGCAGCTGCTCAGAGTAGGTTTTCAGATTATCCGTAGAGATAATGAAGGGATCATTGCGCCCTTCAAGACGCCCCTCCAGCACTTCAGTAATGTAAGGCTTACGTTGTGCTGCAGTAGGGTTGAGCATATTCCAACGGGTAGCACGCTGCCCATCACGGGTCAGTTCGTTTACGCTGGTAACACTCCAAATATCCGCTTCAACATCAAAGTCTTTACGCAGAATGTCAGCGGCAAAGCGCACTTCACGCAAAATCGTACCAGCGCCCATCAACTGCACACGATTTTTGGCTTTGCCAGCGCCCTGCTCCAACAGATACAAACCTTTGATGATGCCCTCTTCGGCACTCACAGGCATGTCGGGATGTTGATAATTTTCGTTCATCAATGAGATGTAATAAAACACATTTTCATTGTCGTGATACATGCGTTTGATACCATCCTGAATGATCACTGCCAGCTCGTAAGCATAGGTAGGATCATAAGTACGGCAATTGGGAATTGTGTTAGCAATAACATGGCTGTGACCATCTTGGTGCTGTAAACCTTCGCCATTCAGAGTGGTACGACCAGCCGTTGCGCCCATCAAGAAACCACGCGCTTGTGAGTCGCCCGCCGCCCACGCCAAATCCCCAATCCGTTGGAAACCGAACATGGAGTAATAAATGTAAAAGGGAATCATCGGCTTTTTGTAGTTGCTGTAAGCCGTAGCAGCGGCAATCCAAGACGCCATAGAACCCGCTTCGTTGATACCCTCTTCCAGAATCTGACCAGTGGCGGATTCATGGTAAGACATCATTTGACCCGCATCGTGAGGCACGTATTTTTGCCCTTCTGACGAATAGATACCAACACTCTTGAACATACCCTCCATACCAAAAGTACGCGCTTCGTCGGGTACGATAGGCACAATTTGCTTGCCAATATTCTTGTCTTTCACCAGAGAGGACAAAATACGTACAAAACTCATGGTCGTCGAAATTTCACGTTCACCAGTGCTTTTCAACTGCGCTGCAAACGCGTCCAGAGCAGGTACGAGCAAAGGGTCAAAAGCCGCGTTGCGCGATGGCAATGAGCCTTTCAACACTTGACGACGCGCCTTCATGTACTGCATTTCTGGGCTGTCTTCTGCCGGACGATAGTAAGGGAGCTTTGGCAGATCTTCATCGCTGATTGGCAACTCAAAACGGTCGCGGAATTTTTTCAGGTCATCCAAAGCCAAAGCTTTAGCAGAGTGGGTTTTGTTGATAGCCTCGCCGGAGGTACCCATGCCATAGCCCTTGACGGTTTGCGCCAAAATGACCGTTGGCTTACCTTGGGAATTAACCGCCTGATGATAGGCGTTGTAGACCTTATGAGTGTCGTGACCGCCACGTGCGAGGAACATAATCTCCTCGTCGGTCATATCTTTTACCAATTCCAGTAACTCAGGATACTTACCAAAGAAATGCTCGCGCGTATAAGCACCACCATTGGCCTTGTAGTTCTGCATTTCGCCATCAACCACTTCGTCCATGCGCTTTTGCAGCAAACCTGTTTTATCTTTAGCCAGTAATGTGTCCCAACCACGCCCCCACAGTACTTTAATCACATTCCAGCCAGCGCCGCGGAACACACCTTCCAGCTCTTGCACAATTTTGCCGTTGCCGCGCACTGGGCCATCGAGACGCTGCAGGTTACAGTTGATCACAAAAATCAAGTTGTCCAGCTTCTCACGCGCCGCCAAAGAAATAGCGCCCAAGCTTTCTGGTTCATCACACTCACCATCGCCCAAGAAAGCCCATACTTTACGATCCGTTTTGGGAATTAAACTACGGGCTTCTAAATAGCGATTAAAACGCGCTTGATAAATAGACTTAATAGGCCCTAACCCCATAGATACCGTGGGGAATTGCCAATAATCCGGCATCAACCAAGGATGTGGATATGATGACAAACCGCCACCGTTTACTTCGCGACGAAAATTATCCAAATGTGTTGCATCTAAACGTCCTTCCACAAATGAACGGGCGTACATACCCGGAGAAACGTGGCCTTGAAAATAAATCAGGTCTCCGGGTGTATCGCCGTCGTTACCGCGAAAAAAGTGGTTAAATCCTACGTCATACAAGGTTGCAGACGAAGCAAAGGAAGCAATATGGCCGCCCAGACCTTCGTCATTGTCATTGGCCTTCATAACCATCGCCATAGCGTTCCAGCGAATAATGGAGCGAATTTTGCGCTCCAGCTTGGTGTCGCCGGGAGATTGGATTTCTTTCTCTACAGGAATGGTGTTGCGATAAGGGGTTTGGATAGATGAAGGCTGTTCAATGCCATGATTCACGGCAGACTCAGACAGGGTCTTTAAGAGCTCAGCCGCACGTTCTTTACCGGCGTGGCGCACAACGGACTTTAAAGCATCCAGCCACTCTTTGGTTTCGATGGCATCGATATCTTGTAGCATTCAAATCTCCTCAACCATGTGCTTGTGGCACATATTCAACGTAGCAGTAGTATTAATGTAGGAATTTGGAACTGGGAGCCCGCGCGCCCTACTACCCTGAAAGCATTGGTTTTGCTGGGTTAGCGGCGGAAAATTCCTTGTGATTGCATGAAAAAAGCGCCGAATTTTTACATAAACAGCGCTTTTTTACCAGCCCTCAGTCTTTTTTGAGACACCTAGGCAGGCACAAAAAAGGGGCAGAAGCGAGGAAATTTAGCATCATTCAACGTAATCCATCCCAAAATTCTGGCACACAAATTAGAAAGGGCATTATTACCTGATTTTTTTACTTTCTCCAAGTAATAAAAATAAAAAATCATGTCGTATGAACTTAAAACGCACCAAATATTATCATCACGGATACAAATAACCCTGTTGCTTTTGTTGATAATCCGCCACGTTTTGTATCAAGTCAAAATCTTTCATGTTGTCGAGTTTCTCTGTAGACAGCCACAGGCGGCGGCGCTTAGGTAAAAAGGCCGCCTCATAATATTTACGTAAAGAATCAGGCGTGATTTTTGCCACAGCATTAATTAATTCTTGTTGGCGATTGAATTCGTAATCATTCATTAAAATACTTTGCCAGAATTTTTCAGATTGCTCATGCATCGACCAAATAGGTTCGCGCAATTCCGCCAAAAGCGAAGCTTTATTTTCAGCAAAGTTTTCCAATAAATTGCCAGAGGCTCTGAAAAGAAATTCATTTATTTCATTGACCAGTAGCTCTGCATTAACACTCGGCGACTGCACCACAAAAAAACTCGCCTCAACATTTTTAAACTCCATCGGCGATACTCCAACAATATAACCCAACTGCTTTTCAGTGCGCAGTTGGTTATAAAATTGCGGGTCGAGAATTTGTGTCAATAACCGCATATGCGCAGTGTCATCAACATAAGGGCCTAATGCTTGAATATACAATTCAACCGCATGATCTTTATGCTCCAAAGGATAAACATAAAGCCATGATTTATTATCTTTATTTTCGGCACGCAAGACTTTAGCCAGCTGAGGCAATCGATTGAAGCGTTTTTGAAGTAATTGGTGCTCAATCAATGCGGAGAGCTTTATCGCATCCTGCGGGTACAAGTTGCCGTAAAACAGAGCGTCAATTTTAGTGCCGCGCAAAAAATCCACGGTAAAAGATTTAAACTGATCGAAGGTGGTTTTCTGCAAACTCTCCGCATATTCCCTATCACCCCAATAGGGTAAGTATTGCAGGCGGGCAATTTTTTTTGCTAATACGCTGTATGGAATATTTTTATCTTCATTACGCCATTGACGAATCAAGTCATCTTTTATTTTATCGAAACGATTTTGCACGAAATCAGCCTGCGCTATGGACGTTAAAATTTTGCTGACTAACAAGCTGTGCTTATCCGTATAACCCGCCACATTTAATTCGAGCCCACGCGCATTAGCAGACACAGAAAAGTTCAGCCCTGCAAGACTGGCCGGATAGGCGTATTCATTAAGCTGATCCGCAATCAGCGCTGCAAATAATTGCGCGCGCGCGGCATTATCCAAAGAATTATTCAATATGGGTAATTTAAATCGTAAATTTAATTCTGCTTTAGGTGAGCGATAGGTTTGATCTTGCAAAAACCAGAGTTTTAATAAATCGGTATCTACCATTAACGTGGGCGCATTTTTATTTGCCTGGTTTTCCGGTACAGGCAGCATAGACGGGGTTTTAATTGCCAAATTTTTTGGAATAAAAATATTGCGCTCCGGCAACGACAAGCGTTGATAATAAACCGGCTTTAACTCTAGCACCTCAGGAATACCAACTGACTGCGTAAAAGCCGCTTGGTAATAACTAGATACACTATTTCCAGTAACCTCAGGCGCCATAAAAGAAATTAAAACATTATCCTTATTGAGATAACTGAGACTTTGCTTGATTAAAGTCTCGTCGTAATTCGCATAAAGATAGCTGCCGCTGAGCACATCTTGTGCCGTATAATCTTGCATGGATTGAGCAAGCTCCATAACCGTATCCATAGCGGCTTGCTTTTCATGAAAGCGAAAATCAATATCGCTTATTTGCTGTAACTCGCTAAAACGCCAATCAGACACGCCGCGATTATTAATGACTTTAAGATAATCAAATACTGCCGATACAATTTGATCTTTTGCACGCACACCGTCTTTGGTGAGCATAATGGATACGCCGAACAAACCATCGTGACGGCCTTCGTAGAAAACACCTGCTTTTAAAGATTCCGCCCACCCCAAACCTTTTAACAACGCCAGTAAACTGCCCGATGCCTCGCTGCCTAATAATTGACTAATGTAGCTTAGTGGTTTGGTGCGATATTTAGCAGCGTAATTCGGCACAGGAAACACAAACGACAACTGGCGCAATTCTTTGATAGGTTTAACACTCACACTAACCGGCAAACTTTTGGGTAAGAACAATTTAGGGTAAACATCATTGATAAGTCTGTTTTTATCAGGAATTTGCCCAAAACGTCCCTCTACCATTTTTTGCAAATCATCAAGTTTATGATTACCCAGAACCACTAAAGTCATTAAATTAGCTGAGTAATAATTTTGATAAAAATTTATCAAATCATCACGAATACTATGTCCATCTTGATCGCTCAGGGTTTCTAAATTGCCGACAGAAAAATTAGCGGCAGGATGCTCTGGATTAAACAAACTGCGATAAACATCCCACTCGCGACGATCATCGTCATTAATTTTGGCGAGATATTCGGCATTAACAGCATTTTTTTCGCGTTCTACATAATTGGCATCAAAGGAAGGAGAGATAAAAAACTGCGCAAATCTGTCTAACGCGGGTTCCAGTGAGGCATTTTCTATATCGAAAAAATAATTCGTATTTTCCTCTGCGGTATAGGCATTGTTGGTACCTCCATGCTGACTTATAAAATCCTGATATTCGCCAGACTGAGGGTATTTTTCAGTCCCTAAAAACAGCATATGCTCCAAAAAATGTGCAAGACCAGGCCGTTGCTTAGGATTTTGGTGACTCCCCACATGGACATTAAGTGCTGCAGCAGATTTTTCAGCACCAGCATCCGAAATCAACAACACTTTTAAGTTATTACTGAGGGTGAGATAGCGATATTCGCGGTTATCGTTTTCACTTTTGGTGATGTTATTCAGCTTGATTACTGCTGTATTGACAAGCGGCACGCTGGAGGTCACCAACGTTGGCTGGGGTGACATTATATCGGGAAGGCTAACAACACTCTGTGCTTGCACCACAGCCGCCCAAACCGCTGCAAGTGATAGCAACAGCAATGACGCAAAAGAATAAGGAACAATCACCATGCGCATAGAGCCGTAGAATTCCTATAAACCGTCACTTGGATTTGCTTTAGGCCACGCATAAATAATGGCTTTCACCAAAGTAGCCAAAGGAATGGCAAAAAACACGCCCCAAAAACCCCACAGGCCGCCAAAGACTAGTACTGCCAAAATGATGGCTACGGGATGTAAATTCACCGCCTCAGAAAAAATCAAAGGAACCAGCACATTGCCATCGAGTGCGTGCAAAATGCTAAATGCACCCACCAAATAAAAAAATTCCGTGCTCCACCCCCACTGGAAAAACCCTACCAGAAATACCGGTAAGCAAGCGGCTGCAGGGCCCACATAGGGAATTAACACCAATACACCAACCACAATAGCCAGCAGAGTAGCGTAATGCAGCCCTAGGAGCGAAAACACAACATAGGAAACCGCCATAACAATGGCAATCTGCACTACCTTTCCACGTACATAATTAGCCGCTTGCTGATTCATTTCTTTCCAGATGCGGCGCATCATGGGGCGCTTTTTAGGCAGAAAACGCCCCAGCCAATTCAGAATGAGCTGACTATCTTTTAAAAATAAAAATACCAGAATTGGCACCAAAATCAGATAGACAAAAATGCTGCCGAGGACAGGGAAACCCGCCAAAGATACTTTCAATAATTGCTGACCAATGTGGCTGATTTGCTCGGATGACAGATCAATCACATCGTGAATTTGCTGAGCACTGACCAAGTTGGGGTATTTTTCCGGTAGGAGATACAGCGTATCTTGCAGCCGATGAAACATATTCGGCAGCTCTGAAACTAGCTTCATAAGCTGCTGCCATAGACGCGGCAATATCACCAGAATAAAGGTAGCGAGAATCGCCACCAAAAACAAAAACGCAACACTCACCGCAGCTATGTGAGGTAAACCCCACTTTTTCATGCGATCCACCATCCCCTGCAACAGGAAAGCGATAATCACACCGGCAATCATGGGGGCTACAATGTGCCCAAAGGTAACTAAAACACCCCAAACAGCCACCAAAATAAGTGCAAAAATAAGCGCTTCTTCATTAGAAAAGTACTTATCAATCCAGCTACGGAACACGTTCAGCATAACATTCTCTCATCTAAAATCTGATGGATCTGGCATGTATCCAACCCAACAGAAGCAGCTATTGCTTGCGAATAAGGTAGCAGTAACCCTCATTTTGCACGCAAAAACCTTCAATCACCTGCCCAGTCAACTGCGCAAATGACACAAAATCTTTCAGTGACCCAACATCAGTCGCCAATACCCTTACGAGCTCGCCCACCGCCACATTACGCAGCGCCTGCTTAGCCCTTAAGAGAGGCAAAGGACATCTAAGCTCGCGAGCATCCACCTCTAAGGTCACAGATGTTAACAAACATTCAAGGCTCTCAACTCGACGCAAAGCCTCTGGTATCGCAGTATTAAGGGGCTGGCTACTCAAAAAAACAATCTCTTAGATGACAAACCAAGGTGCTAAAGTAGCCTAAAACGGGAAAAATTCACAGTAAACCAAGCGAACTAAACACCTAACTCAGACTCCAAGCCTGTTAGATCGCCGTAGCCTTTAGTCGGTAAAACCGCTAGAGTGCGCCGCCAGAGACTACCACAGTCACCCTAGGTCTGGTGCGTTCACCTCGCCTGCGGTGCAACAATTTTTCAGGAGTTTAGGCCCCGTGAAACGCCTCCTTCGACAAGCTATTATCGCTTTCAGTCTTTTTACCTACTCGTTTACCACTCTTGCCGAAGTTGAATTGCCCGTGTTGGGCGATACCAGTTCGGCCATGATTTCGCCTATACAAGAAAAAATCCTTGGTCAGCGCGCGCTTAAATACTATCGCAGTCAAGTACCCACCTCGTCAGACCCGTTGGTTATTGATTACTTGGAGCAACTGATTGGCCGCCTGTTACCCTATAGCCAAGTAGAAGATAAGCATATCGATTTAGTGCTCGTCAAAAACGACACGCTCAACGCCTTCGCCATTCCCGGTGGTGTTATTGGTGTTCATACCGGTGTTTTCAACTATGCCAAAACCGAGAATCAACTAGCGGCCATTCTTTCCCACGAAATGGGTCACTTAAGCCAACGCCACTACGCCCGCAATTTAGAGCAGCAAAAGAACATGATGATACCCATGATTGCTGGATTACTGGCAGGTTTGGTATTAGCCGCCAACAGTAATGGCGATGGTGGTATGGCAGCAATCATGGCAACGCAAGCAGCCGCCCAGCAGTCGGCACTCCGTTTTAGCCGTGAAAATGAAGAAGAAGCCGACCGCATTGGCATGCAAACCATGCTGGATGCCAAACTCGACCCTTATGCGGCATCGGATATGTTTGAGGAAATGCTGCATGCCACCCGCTCAAGCCGCCGCCCGCCAGAATATTTACTCACCCACCCAGTCACCGAGCGCCGTGTGTCTGATGCACGCAACCGTGCGATGATGTATCCACGCAAGCCCTATCCAGACAACATTGAATTTCAGCTGATGCGTTCACGCATTCGCTTTGAGCTGGAAGAAACACCGCAAACAGCCATTAAACGCTTCAAAAGTGAGATTGACGGTGATGATGCATCACCCGATGCTAGCCGCTATGGTCTAGCCATGGCTTATTCGGCCGCAGGCCAGTTCGACGCTGCACGCGCAACCCTCAAACCCTTACTGGATAAAGACCCAAAACGCATTACCTATCTGATTATGAGTGCCGATATTGACATCGCTGCCGAACGCTTCAAGCCAGCACTAGACCTATTAGAAGCGCAACTCAAACTCAATCCCGATAACTATCCGCTGAATATCCGCTATGCCGAAGCCAGTATGAAAGCAGGCCTGTACAAGCAAAGCTCCGAATTGTTGGAAAAGTATTCACGCAAGCGTAATAACGATGATTATGTGTGGTATTTACTGGCAGAAGTCGATGGACTCAATGGCGATATTTTAGGCGTTCACGAAGCCCGAGCCGAGTACTACATTGCCAATGGCATTTACGACAAAGCACAAATTCACTTGCGCAATGCTCTAAGGCTTGCCAAAGGCAACTATCAGCGTACCGCTATTCTGGAAGAGCGACTCAAGTATGTTGAACATGAAATGCTGGAATTACGCAGTTAGGCCTACACAATACAGTTAAGGGCGCACTACTCGCGCCCTTTTCCACGTCCCCCCTCACTAAAACCTACGCCAAAACTTGCGTCAAAGTTACCGCACCACAGACTGTAGGTTAAAGCCGAAATATGGTACCTTGAGCGCCCTTTTTTATGGTTGGGCACCGGTGTTTAACCAACGCTGTAATCAACCTAATTGTGTCATTAACAAGTCCATTGGAGTAAAGAGGATGGCTGTAGACCGTTCTGATATTGCAAAACTCGCTAAATTGGCACGCATCGCCATTTCCGATGATGCCGCCGACGAAGTGGCAAACCGTATTTCCAATGTGTTGGCGATGGTTGACCAATTGCAAGCCGTGAATACCGATGGCGTGGCGCCAATGGCGCACCCGCTGGATGCTGTACAACGTTTGCGCGCCGATGTGGTAAACGAGCCCAATCAGCGCGAACTCTTTCAATCGATTGCACCAGCGGTTCAAGATGGCTTGTACTTGGTGCCGCAGGTTATTGAGTAGATAAGTTAAATTGTGTTGTCCCTCAAAAGCATGGGGCAGCGGCTTAAGTATTTCGTTTTGTATTTGCAGCTTATTGAAATTTATATGGGAATAGTCATCCTCGTGTAGCGAGGTTCGAACTCGTTGAAGAATATTTTTAGATACCCGCCGCACGCGGATGATGATGCCCTTCTTTCAGGAATTTTTGAATGCACAAGTTAACCATTGCCGAGCTAGTCAAAGGCCTGCGCAACAAGGACTTTTCCAGCGTAGAAGTCACTCAACACTACCTCAACCGCATCGCTCGCTTGGATAAAACCTACAACAGTTACATCACCGTCACACCTGAGCTTGCCGTTGCGCAAGCCGCCGCTGCCGATAAGCGTTTAGCTGAAAGCGGCGCGCCAGCGCTGTGCGGTGTGCCTATCGCCCATAAAGATATTTTCTGCACCATGGGCGTGCGCACTACCTGTGCTTCCAAAATGCTCGATAACTTTATCGCGCCTTACAACGCCACCATTGTGGACAACTATTTAAATTCCGGTGTGGTAATGCTGGGTAAAACCAACATGGACGAATTCGCTATGGGTTCATCCAACGAAACCAGCTATTACGGCCCGGTAAAAAATCCGTGGGCAATTGACTGTGTACCCGGCGGATCATCCGGCGGCTCAGCAGCGGCTGTTGCCGCACAACTCGCTCCGGCAGCCACCGCATCTGACACAGGTGGCTCTATTCGCCAGCCAGCAGCACATTGCGGTTTAACCGGCATAAAACCCACTTATGGCCGCGTATCCCGCTGGGGGATGATTGCGTTTGCATCAAGCCTCGACCAAGCCGGCATACTGGCACGCTCCGCCGAAGACGCCGCAATTTTGTTGAATGATATGGCAAGCTTCGACACCAAAGACTCCACCAGTGTTAAACGCGATGTACCCGACTACACAGCTACGCTGAATAATTCGCTGCAAGGTTTGCGCATAGGCGTACCAAAAGAATATTTCGGTGAAGGCTTACACGCAGAAACGGCCGCTGCCGTTGAAGCTGCCATTAAAACCTATGAAAGTTTGGGCGCAACCATTCACAGCATTAGCTTGCCGCACACAGGCTTGTCAGTGCCCGCGTACTACGTAATTGCGCCCGCCGAATGCTCTGCCAACTTGTCGCGCTTTGACGGTGTGCGCTACGGCCACCGCTGCGAAAATCCTAAAGACTTAAATGACCTTTACATGCGTTCGCGTAGCGAAGGTTTTGGCGATGAAGTGAAGCGCCGCATTCTGGTAGGAGCCTATGCACTGTCAGCCGGTTACTACGATGCCTACTACAGCAAAGCGCAAAAAGTTCGCCGCTTGATTAAACAAGATTTCGTGGATGCCTTTGAATCCGTTGATGTGATTCTGGGCCCAACCTCACCCTCACCCGCCTTCCCATTCGGCGCAAAATCCAAAGATCCGGTTGCCATGTATTTGGAGGATATTTACACCATCGCTACCAACTTGGCGGGCTTACCCGGCTTATCAATCCCCTGCGGTTTTGTGGAAAAAAAACCGATTGGCTTGCAATTGATTGGCAATTTCTTTGCCGAAGCGCGGCTTTTAAATGTTGCACATCAATTCCAACAAGTCACCAGCTTCCACCAACAAACCGCACCTGGCATTGAATAAGAGAGGAGAAAAAAGATGCAATGGGAAACTGTAATCGGGCTGGAAGTTCACGTACAACTCGCCACCAAAACCAAAATTTTCTCGGGCGCCAGCACTGCCTTCGGCGCTGAGCCAAACACTCAAGCTTGCGCTATTGATTTAGCGTTGCCCGGCACCTTGCCTGTTGCCAACGAGCAAGCCTTCCGTTTTGCCACCATGTTTGGTTTGGCAGTGAATGCTGAGATTGGCAAACGCTCTGTGTTCGAGCGTAAAAATTATTTTTACCCTGATTTACCCAAAGGCTATCAAACCACCCAATTGGCTGAACCCATTGTTGGCCCCGGCTATGTGGATTTAGAGCTGGGCGAAGGCCGCACCAAGCGCGTTCGCATTCATCACGCACACTTGGAGGAAGATGCGGGTAAATCCCTGCACGAAGATTTCGCGGGCATGAGCGGTATCGATTTAAACCGCGCCGGCACGCCTTTAATTGAAGTGGTCACAGAGCCAGATATGCGCAGCGCCGAAGAAGCGGTTGCCTTCGCCAAAAAATTGCATTCAATCGTCACGTCACTCGAAATTTGCGATGGCGAAATGAGCCAAGGCTCCATGCGTTTCGATGTGAATATTTCTGTGCGCCCCAAAGGCCAAGAAAAACTCGGCACTCGTACTGAAACCAAAAATTTAAACTCTTTTAAATTTATGGAAGAAGCTATTGCATTAGAAGTCGAGCGCCAAATTGATGTGCTCGAAGATGGTGGAAAAATTATTCAGGAAACTCGCCTTTATAACGGCGACACCAAAAAAGCGCGCTCAATGCGCAGCAAAGAAGACAGCAACGATTACCGCTACTTCCCCTGTCCTGATCTATTGCCTGTGATCATTGACGATGAATATATCGACTCTGTGCGCAAGCAAATGCCTGAACTACCCGAAGCAAAACGCGCACGCTTTGTGGAGCAATATGGTTTGAGTAGCTATGACGCAGGCCAAATCACTATGGATAAATTTGGCGCGGCATTCTTTGAAGCCTCAACAAAAATCAGCAACGAACCTAAGCTCACTGCAAACTGGATTATGGCGGATTTGGGCGCTTATTTGAATCGCACCGAACAGCGCATTGATCATTCACCTGTGACGCCCGCATTATTAGCTGGCCTAGTGGTGCGCATTAAAGATGGCACACTCTCGAGCAAAATTGCCAAGCAAGTATTTGAAGCCATTTGCAACGGCGAAGGCGATGCCGATACGATTATCGAAACCAAAGGTTTGAAACAGGTTTCTGATACTGGCGCGCTGGAAAAAATTATCGACGATATTCTGGCCGCCAATACTGCTCAAGTTGAAGGCTACCGCGCTGCCGCCGAAGATAAGCGCGCTAAAATGCTCGGCTTCTTTGTGGGCCAAGCGATGAAGGCGTCCAAAGGTCAAGCAAATCCACAAGCGCTGAATGAGTTGTTAGTTAAAAAATTGAATGGTTAAATCCCGCCACAATTCCCTTTTTCAAGGGAGAGGCGCACTCTCACTCAATTAAAAGGGAGTTCACTTCTTCTTACAAAGAGAGGGGGCGAGTGAGAGAGATTTAAAAATACCTTATTGAAAGAGACGTTAACATGAGCCTACGCAAAGACAAAGAAAAAGTCCTCGGCGAAATTTTCGACGAGGCTCGCATTGCAACATTTTTAGAATACCCGGCTCCCGCCGGTGTCAATACTGATTTTCATTTGCTGGAAAAAGCCTATCGCGGCATGCGCGGTGAAAACTTCAGCACCTTCGTCAAATTGTTTGTCGCCGCTGGCCACGATTTAAATGCAGTGAACCCAGAAGGTAACACATTTTTACAAACCGTTAAAACGCATCGCAACGGCGAAGAATATGCCATTGCACTGGAAGCTGCTGGCGCAAAATAAAATTCCGAAAGGGGCGATGCAAATGCATCACCCCTTTTTTTGTGAATGCCTCTCTCTTTCGACAATTATCAGTCTATAGTCTTTTATGATGCGCTCAGCAACTTCTCCCAGCCTTTCACTGTGTATTGCGCTCAGCATGTGCATGCTGTTACTAACATGTTTTTCGGCAATAACATTTCCCTTATTAAACCTTGAACACAGCAAAGTAGTTCAAGGTGAATATTGGCGTATTCTAACGGGGAATTTTGTACACTTTGGCTGGGCGCACACCTCAATGAATCTAGCTGCTTTTCTACTATGCGCCGTAACTATATTAAAGAGTCTGTCGCTGAAGCGCACAAGTGGCCTGATATTTTTTTGCAGCAGCACTGTGGGACTATGCACATTTTTATTTAACCCAGAGTACGACATTTACGCGGGTTTATCAGGGGCCATTCACGGTTTTATTGTGGCGGGCTTTATGCTAAACAAACAACATAAAACGCTTATTAATAGTGCAGTCATTGCACTGGTCTTTGCCAAAGTGATTTATGAACACCAACCCCATTATCACGCCAATGAATTACAAACACTGCTACCCGTTGCAGTCGCTTATGATGCACACCTATACGGCGCCATCAGTGGGTTTGTTTTCGGTATTGGCTGCTTAGTAATTGATGGGTTACCTAGCTATCGACCGAAAACTCAGCGCTAATTTCCTTCCTCATCTGCATCACCCAATACCATATTACCGCCAGCTTCTTTCGCCAAGCGAAGCAAATGGGTCGCGCGTTTTATTTGTTGATCTATGCCATCTTGCATTATGTTGCTAACACCGGCGCTAAAATATAAACGCTGCGCATCGCCATTGATATTAATATCCTCTGCGGATAACAGCTGACGCACTCGACTCACAAATGCAACTGCTTTTTCATTGTCCAAACTGGGCAGCAGCACAAAAAAATCATCGCTTTCTGCACGACACAATAAAAATCGTTCGAGCATATTTTTCAAACGATTGGCAACCTGCTTGAGCGCATAATCGCCCCACTCATGCCCATATTTTTCGTTGAGGTTGCGAAAGTGATCAAGATTGATAACAGCTAATGCGAGGGGTGAATTTTTTTCTTGTGCATGGCGGTATAACTCGCGCGCACTATTAAAAAAATGGTGTCGATGAAACAAGCCGGTAAGGTGATCGCACTGTGCCGTACGAGTAACTCTCTCGATTAATTCCAAATATTCAATATTATGGGTAATGCGACAATAAAATTCCTCTGGATGAAAAGGTTTGCGCAAAAAATCATTGGCGCCGTGTTTAATAAACTTCGCCGAAAGCGCCTCACTGCTTTCACCGGAGATGCCAATCATAATCAAATCCGTTTTGTCATACTTGTAACGCAGGTTACGTACCAGCTCAAAGCCATCCATTCCCGGCATGTTGTAATCGGTAATTAGTAGTTTGATGTCAGGATTTTCCAACATCACTTTAATCGCATCAACACCATCTTTAGCTTCAAGCACTTGAAATAAATGCCGACGAAATAAATTCATAACATGTTTGCGCGACATATCCGAATCATCCACAACCAACACTTTAATGTGTTGATTTTTTTCCAGCCGCGCAATCATCGAAACGGCTTTGCTGTAAGCGTAGCGTCCTTCCTTTGTTACGTAATCAACAATACCTTTATTGAACAACTGTTCGCGTTTTTTTTCGTCGTAGCTGCCCGTCAGAACCAACGTGGGAATTTTATGCGCAAGTGTCAAATCCGCAACCTCGCCATTGCTGGCATCCGGTAAATTAAGATCCACCAAGGCCGCAAAAATATCATCTGGGTGCTGCTGTAAAAGATTTTGCGTCTGAGCAAGGCTGCTAGCAAAGAGAGGATGATAGTGCGGATACTGCAACATTAAATGGCGCAGTATTTTAATAACCATTTCACTGTCTTCAACGATTAGAATGTTTTGCATGAGACTACACTCAGCTAATTATTGGAATATTGTCTGAGTGTAGCCAAGTTTTAGAAAAACGCGTTATGACCGTGATTTTGCTGAAGTTATTGCAGAACAACTATAACGGCTATTGCCACAGGAATGCCGAGATTTGGGTATTAAACAAAAATTGACTAAACACTTTGTGAGCTTTGGCAGTGGCTTTTATACCCGCTCCGAAACACACATGCAGAGGCAATAAATGCTCCTCACGCGGGTGACAAAATCGCCCTTCAGGTGCATTTTTCCAATCTGCTAAGCGCAGGCGTTGGTCATCGGGGCTGAATTCACCGCTCGTCAAGGTTTCGGTTAGCCAATGATCAAATTGCTCGCTGCGACCTTTGGTCGTCGGATTATGCGAGAAAAATGCCTGCATATTGTGGAACGACATACCCGACCCAAGAATTAACACCCCCTGCTCGCGCAAAGGTGCCAAAGCCTCACCTAAAGCGATATGTGCCGCAGGGTTCAAGCTGTTAATCAGTGAAAGCTGAACCACAGGAATATCCGCCTGCGGGTACATCAACATCAAAGGGACGAAAGTGCCGTGATCAAAATCGCGCGTTGGGTTCAATTGCGATTTGATACCATGATCAGTCAATAAATTAGCGATGGTTTGGGCTAATTCGGGATTTCCCGGTGCTGGATATTTGAACTGATAGCTCTCTGGTGGGAATCCGTAATAATCGTAAAACATACCGGGCGCTGGGCCACTAGAAATGCTGGCCTCGTCCTCCTCCCAGTGCGCGGTGATGACCAGTATGGCTTTCGGGTGTGGCAATTTTGTAACTATAGCTCTCATGAATGCGGTGAGTTCGCGGTGATTAGGCTCGCCCAACAGCGGCATGGGGCCGCCGCCATGGGGAACAAACAATACAGGCATGAGGTTAGTCATCTTCTCGCTCCAATTGCTGTTGCACTACTTACGATTTGCCCGGAAACCACACAGATTGCGAGCGGCGCACACGAATAATAATAACCAGCAGTATACTCAGTATCAGCGCTGGTAAAGCATGACTTACCACTTCAAAGTATACGTGAAAGAAAATGGCACCCAACATAATTGCTACCAATCCACTGGCGGCCAATGCGCTTAAAGGGCGGATCAACAAACCTATAGCACCTAACAATTCGCAGGCACCAATAAAATAACCAAACCAGCTGGGCAGCCCCATAATCGCAAACGAAGCGTGCAGTTGCGGCACCCCCATCAGTTTTGCAGTTCCCGCCGCACCAAAAGCCAATGCGACCAAAATAGTGATTGTCCAAATACCTACAGATTTTGCAGTGCTCATAATCGACTCCAACGTGAGTGAATATTGTGTTTAGGATTAAAGGTCGATGTTCGACGTAGGATCAGTATCCACCCGCATCAATTAAATAAATATTGAATATTTTTTAACAACCCATAAACTTTATATTTAATAGATGCGAGCTATGCCCATGACACTTGACCAATTGATGATGCTAAAAGCTGTTGCTGAATCGGGATCCTTACGTGCGGCCAGCGAATTGCTGCATAAAACCCAACCAGCTATTAGCCAAGGCATTCGCCAATTGGAAGCGCAATTGGGCGTAGTCTTATTCAACCGTGAGGGCTATCGTCTAGCCTTGACCGATGATGGTAAACAGATTTACCAGCACGCCTTACGTTTACTGAACGAAGCTACGGCAATTAGGCAAGTCGCCAAACATCTCTCCAGCGGCAATGAAGCCAACATTACCCTCGCCTTTGAAGCCTCGTTTGATTTAGCGCGTATTTTGCCCATACTGGAGATCACCCAAAGTGAATTCCCCAATACACAAATTGTGCTTAAGCAGGAGTACTTGAGCGGTGCTGTAGAAGCATTGCAAACAGGCAAGGCCGACATAGTCATATCGCCCATAGAGATAGGCAGCTCGCAATCTGCACAAATGGAGCTAGCCTTACTGCATCAAGGAAAACTCATCGATGTTGCTTCACCTAGGCTATTGTTACGCCACCCCAATTTACGCTTCAGCAGTGAGCTGTTGAACGAATACCAAATTATTGTGCAAGACACTGGCAAAGGGACTAAAAATATTGAATACGGCGTGCAGGATGGCCAACGACGTTGGTACGTGAATGACTTCCACACCAAAAAAATGCTTATTTTGAGCGGCATGGGCTGGGGCAAATTACCCGACTATTTAATTGCCAGTGAAGTCGCAAACGGCGCACTGAATCTTTTTAAATTGCAAGACAAGCAAAATGAAGTTTCACTAAACTACTACGCCATGAAAACCAAAACCCATTTATTGGGCCCCGTTGCCAGCAAGCTGTGGAAAAATTTAGGGTTGTATGGACAACAACAGAATTAATAAATAACCAGGATCAAAGGAATTTAGGATGCGTAAATTACTCTTCCCATGCGGCAATGGGCTAATCAATAGTTTACTGGCATACTTTTACGTGTCGATATTTCATGAGCAACCCCAGGCCACACTAGTAGCTTGGGCACTCACAGGTTTTGTCGGTGGCTTTATCGTGGCATTCATTATTCAGCACACTATAAAATCATGGCAAAAACCTATTCAACATACCTCCAAATATGCTGTTATGGTTTGCAGTGTTCTCTTTAATTTTTTAGTGGCATGTCCCTTCTTTGCAGTTCTATTTACCCCTTTTATGGAAACCAATAGACACGCCGTGTGCTGTGAAACACCGTTGAATTACGGTGCCAAAAATTATGAGTCACTCACCTTAAATATGCGCGATGGCACTCAAATTTCTGGCTGGTATGTTGCTCCAACTAGTCATCCCAATGAGCTCATTATTTTAGTACACGGACATTATAACGATAGGCGTGGCGTATCACCTTGGGCTAAATATCTTATTGGTGCTGGCTATGGCATCTTTATGTATGACCAACGCGGCAATGGAGAATCCACAGGTGAATTACATTTAATAAAAGACTACATGTCGCAAGATTTACTTGAGGTGACGCAGCAAATCTCCGAAAAATACACGTTGAAAAAAATAGGCGTTATTGGGCTGTCAATGGGTGCTCACACAGTGATGAATGCGGCCGCCGAAAACCAAAACACCTTTAATGTAATTTGGGTGGATGGATTAATGCCGCAAGCAGAAAGCGACTTAGTTAATGACACGCCAACAACAATAAAACTTCAAGGATTTTTGTATTGTACGATTGGCCAACAACTCTACTGGATGGAAAAATTACACTCGGATAACTTGCCCGCGCCAAGAGGAGCCATTACCAGTATATTGCCAAGACTAACCCACCCCCAAGTTATGTTGGTGTCAGGTGGATTAGAGGATGTGGAAAATGCGGCGAATAGACAATATGAAAAATTTAACAACTCACACGTGCACTCATGGATTATTCCAACAGGGCATCACTTATCTGGACCTTACGATGCGCCTGACGAATATCGCAGACGTCTGTTGGAATTTTTTGCGCAGGGATTTGAGGATACTAAGGAAACAGCGGCCAATTAATCCGTTAAGGTCATAGCCGCTTTATTATGTTCACGCAGGGATTCGTACACAGCGGCGGTAACGATGATCGCCCCGCCGATAAAAGTAGAAAAGTCGGGGATGCTGTGCAGAAAAATCACACCGTAGATAACACCGTACACAGGTTGCATACAGGCCACTAAGCCAACGGTTTTGGCTTTGAGGTAACGCAGGGAAAAACCAAACAGTGTGTGCGAGAAGGCAGTGAAAAATAAGCCCAGCACCAACATCAGCCACCAATCCATTTTGGTGGGAGTATGACTGGAGGTGAGAATGACCGGCGTCATTAACACCGCCACAATCAACACCTGATAGCTCATAGAACGTGCGGAAGACTGACCGCTGAACCAATAACTCAACAGTAAATTACGCAACGCAAAAGTAAACGCCGAGACCACCCCCCAAAGCACGCCTTGGGTCATGTTATTCGCGATATCAAATTCAGGCACCAAAAAGTAAATGCCAACCATCACGAACATCCCACTGGCAACATCGCCCCAATCAATTTTGGTGCCGCGCAGCATGGGCTCCATAAAAACCGTCATCACCGGATAGGCGTAAAGCGAGAGCATGCCTACAGCAATATTAGAAACCTGCATGGAATGAAAAAAAGTAATCCAGTGAACACAGAGCAATACGCCAAGCACGAGCATACGGCGATAATCTTGCGCGGAATTGAGTCTTACATGACCTTCACGCCACCAAACCCATGCGAACAATACCCCGGCCGCAATCCACGTGCGATAGCCAGTAATGTCCCATGCGGGCAAATTAATGATCTGCGAAAACAACCCGGTAGCCGCCATTAAAAAGGCGCCTAGGTGCAGGGTTATTAACGCTGACTTGGTGGAAGACATGAATGAACCAACTCAAATTATTCTTACAACGTGCGCCGCTCAGGTTCATGACCCGGCAGCTTTTTTATATTTGTTACCCTCACTCAACAAAGCCTAAGTACGAGGGCGACTACCGCCAGTGCGCGAACCGCTACGACTGCCACTGCGCCCTGTACGTGCGCCACCGGAACGGGGGCGGGAATCGCGCTCACGCGCGGCTCTTGGAGCAGGTGGCAATTCTGGCGGCGTTAGCAGCAAATATTCTGGCGGCTGCTCACATTTAATGTCTTTACCTAACAACTTAGCGATAGGCTCTAAACGCAAGGCATCATCTTCACAGGCAAAACTGATAGACGTACCACTTTTACCCGCACGTCCTGTACGACCAATACGGTGTACGTAATCTTCCGGCTCTTCCGGTAACGTAAAATTCACCACGTGGCTAATACCACTGATATGAATACCGCGACCTGCAACATCCGTTGCCACCAAGACTTTCATCTCGCCATTTTTAAAAGCATCCAGCGTAGATACACGCTTATTCTGGGTAATCTCACCTGAGAGCAACCCAGCATTCACGCCGTGACGGTTGAGTTTCTCTTGTAAATCGCGGCATTCATCGCGGCGATTGGCAAACACGATCATGCTTTCGGCATGTTCCTGCTGAATGAGATTGTAGAGCAGCGTGTACTTCTCCTCGGTGGAGACCAGATAAACGTGCTGCTCAACGGTGTCATTGGCGACATTTTCCGGCTGAATATCAACCGTAACAGGTTTGTATGTCCACTGTTCAACAAGGTTGCGCACATCGTCGGTAAAAGTAGCGGAGAAAAACAGGGTTTGGCGATCTTCACGCTTGGGCGTTTGACGCACAATTTGACGTACTTGAGGAATAAATCCCATGTCCAACATGCGGTCAGCTTCATCGATAACCAATATTTCCAGCTGATCGAGATACACATCTTTATTGCCACAAAAATCGAGCAAACGGCCTGGTGTCGCTACCAGAATATCCACCAAATCTTCATGCAGGTGGCGCTGTTGCTTGGTGTAATCCATGCCGCCAACCAATGTATGAATTTTCAAGTCAGTGTACTTGCACAGTAACTTGGCATCTTCTGCAATTTGAATCACCAGCTCGCGTGTGGGTGCAATAATTAAAGCGCGCGCTTCACCGGCATAGCGTTTTTCAGCAATAGGATTTTTTAACAGATCATCGATAATAGCCGTCAAAAAAGCAGCCGTCTTGCCCGTACCTGTTTGCGCTTTACCTACAACATCTCTGCCTTTTAATGCATAGGGTAAGGATTGCGCCTGAATGGGGGAACAGTAACTAAAGCCCAAATCTGCCACAGCGTGCATGATTTCCGGCGCCAAATCCAAATCCTGAAAACGGGTTTTACCTTCTACAGCGTCAACGGCAAACGACGCTGGATCCCAAGGTTCGCGCGCCACCTGGGTGACTTGTGTTTTACGTACAGGGCGAGCAGTAGATTGCGTGGGACGTTCAGTTTTATGACGAGGCTTTTTGTGCTCGCGGTTGGCACTGTGCGGCTCACCTGAACTATGACCGGGTTTGCGCGAGGGCGTTCGCCCCGCATCGGGCTTTTTAGCGCCCGCAGACGCGCTATTGCTACTGCCATTGGAGTGAGAGGCGGCCTGAGAACTGGTTTCGTTAGAGCCCAGGAGTTTTTTGAAAAATTTACCGATCAAGGGTGTTTACCTAATAAAAAGACTCTTTCGAGTATACATGAATAGTATGATAATTTGTTCGCTTCAACGCTCATTGGCGCAAAAAACACCAACAACCCTCGCATTAAGCAGCAAATTTTGCTCCAAGCCAAGCTTGCATAAGAATTAGTGCTTTAGTTAATCTCTCTAAACCCAATACTTCACCTTGGTATAACTCCGTGATTAACGAAGCCAATATCATTTTACGGAATCAGCATGCGCATTCACTCGCTACATCACGTCCCTTTTGAGGATATAGGCAGCCTGTTACAAGACGTAGAAGCGCAAGGTCACAGACTGACCTGCACGCACTGGTATAGAGGCGACACAGCTCCAGAGATAGACACATTTGATGTGTTAATCGTCATGGGTGGCCCTATGGGAGTTTATGATGACGCAACCCTGCCTTGGCTCAGCAACGAAAAAAAATTTCTCGCCCAAGCTATAAGTGCCAATAAAAAAATCCTTGGCATTTGTCTAGGCGCACAATTAATCGCATGTGTACTGGGAGCTAAAGTCAGTAAAAATCCTCACAAAGAAATTGGCTGGTTCCCACTGCAGATTCCCGCTAAAACGAGCAATCATCCTATCGCCAAAATTTTGGCCGACTGCCCACAGGTATTTCACTGGCACGGCGATACTTTTGCACTACCCAATGGTGCCCAACTACTGGCCTCCAGTGAAGCCTGTACAAACCAAGCTTATGTGATTGGCCAAAATATTGTCGGCTTTCAATTTCACCTAGAAACCACGGAAGCGTCTGCTGCTGCCTTGATCAAAAACTGCGGAGAAGACTTAGATAAATCTGCCTTTGTACAATCGGCGGAAAGCATGTTGCAGAATAAAGAAAATTTCGCTGCAATTAATCAAGCAATGAGTAAAATTTGGGCGGAAATTTTGACGTAATCTACATCAAAACATCAATGCAGATTACATCAAATCCACACTAAATAATTCCACCAAAAAAATGCCCCACTGTGCCCGTTAACGTCATGGCAATCGCGCCCCATACACAAACACGCAGTGCGCCTTGCCATTGTTTTGCACCACCAACTTTTGCTGCTAAGCCGCCCAAAAGCGCAAGCGCCAACAAAGATACTATAACGATTAACGGAATGATGAAGGCGGCGGGCGCAAACATTACCACCAGTAAAGGAATAACTGCACCCGCCGCAAAAGTAGCAGCTGATGTCAGTGCTGCCTGCATAGGACGCGCTTGTAAAAAATCCACAATACCCAATTCATCGCGAGCATGAGCGGCTAAGGCATTGTGCGCAGTTAAGGCTTCAGCCACTTGCAGTGCAAGTTCACGGTTTAAACCACGTGTCACATAAATTTCAGTCAATTCACGCAACTCTGCTTCTGGCTGGGATTTTAATTCTTGGGTTTCGCGCGCCAAATCGGCAGCTTCCGTATCGGCCTGTGACCGCACCGACACATATTCACCCGCCGCCATGGAGGCTGCACCAGCAACTAATCCCGCGATACCAGCAATAAATACTGACTGCGTGGAGGTTTGCGCCGTAGCGATACCCATCATCAAACTGGCAGTGGAAATAATTCCATCATTAGCGCCCAACACAGCTGCGCGCAACCAACCCAAATATTGCATACGATGATTTTCGCCATGACGCATACCATTATTCCTCGTGGATTGTTACAAGCAAACTCACTATTGTTGACCCGCACTTTTTTCTTGTAGAGCTTTCATTTCCTTCAAGCGTTGTGAGGGCGACTTGATATCACCGCAATCGCTAGCAAGCCATCTACCGGATTCTTCCGCATTGAGGGTTTGATCTTGGCCATTCATTTGGGTAACGAAAGTGACCTTGCCGGCGTAGGCTGTGTTGCTTTGAAAGTTGATTTCACCTTCACCGTGGCTCGGGTGCGCGCCTTTACACACAAAGTTAATTTTTAACGAGTGGGAAGATACTTGGGTAATATTTTGCTCGCAGTTTTCGTCAGCCTTTAACATTTTCCCCGTATCTATGTCTTCTGGGGTGACGCAAGCTTTTACGCTTGTGCCATCTTTGGTCATACGCAAACCTTGACTGGGCATTTCGATACCGTTGTCCGATACTTTTATGCCTTGCTTGGCCATCATATCTTCCATCATTTTACGCTGCTCAGGCGGCATACTATCCATTTTCTGTTTCATCTGCTCCATGGCTTTGGTCATTTGCTCTTTCTGCGAGTTTTGCAAGCTGCCAGTACTGCCATCCGCCATTTTAAAATTATGCTCCCACAAGCCTAATTTCATATCGATAGTCACAGCAACGCTATTAAGGCTGATGAGTGAGGTTACTAATAAACACGCCTTTACCATTGATTTCATAATATAGTCCTTGTTGAATAATGAAGTAACAAAAGCAATATAACAGCAGTTTTCTGGAATAGTTGCCAACCTGCCCAAAAAAAAATGCTCGCGCCTTGCTAGCGCGAGCATTTGAATACCTACATAAAAAACTCTCATGCTGATTATGGACAGTCAAATACAATCATCATAGCCACAGGTTATAACACTTTAAATTTATTTTTCGCAGACACGCCCAAAAATCCTTGATGAGTAACATTACTTCAATAATTTTTTGAGCGTAGGTGCCATTTCCCTTGCCCAAATTTCATACCCCTGTTCATTCGGATGCAATAAGTCTGGCATGATAGATTTTGGCAGCACGCCATTAGCATCCAAAAAGGAGTTTCCTATATCGAGGAAAAAAACTTTTTTATTATCCGCAAAACTGGAAATAATTGCGTTCACACCATTGTTTATTTGACGCGCCTCACCATCGGGTTTTTCATCGCGAGGGAAAATAGCCAACAATAAAATTTTGGTGTTAGGTAAACGTTGTTGCAGCTCTTCAATATCTCGTTTGATACCCATTGCTGTTATTTTTGGGTCTTCAAAACGGTGCCCTGTATTGTTGGTGCCAAACATTAACACGGCCACTTTCGGACTCAACCCATCAACTTCGCCGTGCTGTAATCGCCATAAAATATTTTCTGTACGGTCACCGCCAAAACCTAAAGCAATCGCATTGTATTTTGCATAATTGTGATTCCATACGTTAAAACCATCTTTTTCCCAACCTTGCGTAATAGAATCCCCAATGAAAATTACCTGAGCATTTTTGTGTGCTTTGACTTCATCAAGTTTTTGTAAATGACGCGGCAACCACCAATCAATAGACCACCATTCATTTAACATGGATGGTGTTACCGAAATCGTCTTGTAATCTGGACAATGAACTGTGCTGATGCCAGCTTTTTCGATATGCACATTGGCTATGGCAACTTTACCTGCGCCACCTGTTTCTAAAGCGAACGGAAAATTCACCGCAGAAAAATTATCACCATCGTGCATAAAGCATTGCAGCGGCACAGCTATGTGCTGCCACCCCTTGCCAATTAATTCACGGGCAGGCAATAAGAACGGTATTTGACGCTCGCAATTTTTACCGCATTTACTTTTAAAGGCTAAACCACCCTGACTTAACTCAAGTACATTCAACTCAAATTCGACAACACCCGCTGCCATATAGTCACTTAAATCTAAAGCCGGGGTAGCTTCAAAATTTAATGCTGCGCGCCACGTATCTTTCCAGCTAAAAGTTAATGCATCATTGGTGGAATTTCTATCACTTTTAATGACAGTGATATCTGCATTAGGCGCAGATGAATCAGTTACTTTAGCCACTTGTGCTTGCTGACCTAGAAGCACTTGCTGGGCATCTGGACTTTCTATTATTACCCTAACTGCAGGAAGTACTTTATCTGAGTACAAAGTTATCCCCTGAGCCTGTACAACCGGCAACGCTTGTGCAGGTGTTTTTTTAGCGGGCTGACTACAAGCGGCCAACATCAGCGCCGTGAATACGCAAAATCCAAGGCTCGTGAAAAACGATTTTATATTCATGTTTTTTCTCTCAATTTTATATTTTCTCAATTATTTTTATATCTAATTGTTCATTTTAACTAACCTGAAAAAAATAATTCCCGCTGAGCGGGAATTATTTTTTTCAGCATTAAGCTTGCACCACAATTTGAGTTTGAGTGCCCATGCCCTCGATACCCAGCTCCATCACATCACCCTCATTCAAATACACAGGCGGTTTCTGCCCCAAACCAACACCGGGCGGCGTACCTGTGCTGATAATATCGCCAGGCTGCAAACTCATAAATTGACTAAGATAATGTACTAAAAAAGCAGGACCGAACACCATATGCTTGGTAGAGCCATTTTGATAAGTTTTGTTATTCACCTTTAACCAAAGTTTTAAATTGAGCGGATCTGGCACTTCATCTTTAGTCACTACATAAGGACCAATGGGGCCAAAACTATCGCAACCCTTGCCTTTATCCCATTGACTGCCACGCTCCAATTGAAAGTTACGCTCGGACACATCATTAATAACGCAGTAACCTGCGATGTATTCCATTGCATTGTCCAATTCAACATAGCTGGCGTGCTTACCAATAATAATGCCTAATTCAACTTCCCAATCTAATTTAGTGGAATTGCGTGGTTTAAGCACATTGTCATTGGGGCCAGTAATAGCGCTAGTGGCTTTCATAAATACTATAGGCTCTACTGGCAATGGCATGCCCGATTCTTCAGCGTGATCCGCATAATTTAAACCGATGCAAATAAATTTACCAACATGGTTCACGCAAGGGCCATAACGTACAGGATCAATCACTCGCGGTAATGTGCTGAGATCAACCGCAGCGATTTTTGCAAGAATTTCTGGAGAGAGTGTTGCACCAGTAATATCGGTCACCACTGAAGACAAATCGCGAATATTGTTTTCTGCATCCAAAATGCCGGGACGCTCTTGTCCTGCCAAACCGTATCTAAGTAGTTTCATTTTTTGCCTCTCAACACATTCTTGGTATTTTAGAATTGATAGGTTGCCCCTGAAAAAATTCAACCTATCATCGTTCGCAAATAAAAACCTATTAATTACTCCAACCGCCATCAATCACATTGATAGTACCGGTGGTAAACGCAGATTCATCGCTCGCTAAATAGAGTGCAAGGTTTGCCATTTCCAACGCTGAACCTAATCGCCCCATAGGTTGGCGCGCGACGAAATTTTTATAGGCAGTTTCATAGTCGCCAGTGGCATGCAATCGCTGTTCTAATGAAGGCGTTTGTACGGTTCCCGGGCAAATGGCATTACAACGTATTCCTTGGGTAACAAAATCTGCAGCGACTGCTTTTGTTAAACCAATAACCGCCGCTTTAGTCATACCGTAAGCGAAGCGATTAGGCGCGCCTTTAATGGAGCTGGCTACCGAGGACATATTAATAATGGAGCCGCCACCATGAGCAATCATGGACGGTAAAAATGCGCGAATCATGCGATACATGGAACTGACATTAAGATCAAACGAAAAATTCCAATCTTTTTCGTCGCAATCCAAAATGGTGCCGCTGTGAACAAAACCAGCGCAGTTAAATAAAACATCAATTGCACCTATGTCATTCGCCAATGCGCTAATCGCTTCAGCATTCATCACATCCAACTGACGCACTTCACAGCCTTGAATATCTTTTAAGGCATTGAGGTTAATATCCGTTGCGATCACGCGCGCGCCCTGCGCGGCAAAGAGTTCAGCGCTGGCGCGACCAATACCTTGACCTGCAGCGGTAATTAAGGCCGTTTTACCTTGTAGACGATTCATAGTTATTACCGTTTTTGAAACAAATTTATGAAACTATATTTATTACTTTTCTATCGCTATGCTCGCATAGAGAGAATCCAGCACTAGCTTTTAGCAATAACCAACAATGAACTATCAAAACATAAAAGCTGAATTACCACCACGCGAGGATAAAGACTGCATGGGGGTTTAGGCAGTGCAACTGTTGAAACAGTTTCAGCCTCATCTGATAAACATTTCTGGTTAATAGCAGAATTAACTTTACGCAAGTTGCCTAACCGGCAAACAACTCGGACCAATAGGTTCAAACGATTTGTAGGTGAGAATAAATTCCTGGTGCCCTAACTCTTCCGACACACTGCGCTTGCCCGATGCGACATCCACAACGTTTTGAAATATTTCTTCGCCAACCTCATCCAGTGTTGCAACACCCTCTAAAATACGGCCCGCGTTTACATCCATATCCTCACTTAAATGACGATAGGTTTCAGGGTTAGCGCAAATTTTTATCACAGGGGAAATAGCGGAACCTACAACAGAGCCACGACCCGTTGTGAATAAAATTACATGCGAACCACAGGCAATTAACTCTACAATTTCAGCGTTGTCAGAAATATTAGGAAAGCCGAAGCGCGGTTCACCATCGGGTACAACATCGAGCAAATACAAACCGCCAGAGGGAGGAATATCACCCGGTTTAATTAAACCACTAATCGGCGATGAACCAGATTTGGAATAGGCGCCCATAGATTTTTCTTCAAGCGTGGTTAATCCGCCATCGGCATTGCCTGGGGCAAAACTACCGAAGCCCATAACGCGATAATAATGTTCTGCTTTTTCAACACAAGCCTCAATTTCTGCGCCTAATTCTGGCGTGATAGCACGATCAGCCATGATAGTTTCACAGCCAATTAATTCACCAGTCTCTTCAAAAATACAGGCCGCATTCGCGGCTACCAAAGCATCGAAACAACGGCCTACAGCAGGATTAGCTGTAATCCCACTGGTACCATCAGAACCACCACAAATAGTACCGACAATTAATTCATTTAATGCCATAAGTACACGCGGAGTTTTATCAGCCTCGGCTTTAATACGTGCAACTGCAGCAACACCCGCTTCGATAGTTGATTTAGTACCGCCTGCTTCTTGAATCACTAGTAATTCTGCAAAGCGGCCACTTGCTTTTATTTCTTGCAATAATTTTTCGCGATTCATACTTTCGCAACCCAGTGACACCAACAATGCACCGCCCACATTAGGATGAATACATACGGCACGCATAATTTCATAAGCGTACTGATTGGGAAAGCAACCGGGAAAACCGATGAGATGCACATCCATATCATTACTGAGCGTTACGATTTTACGTGCAACATGATGTGCACACTCCACCAAATAGCCGACAACAATTACATTGCGAATACCTTTGCGACCATCTTGCCGTGCGTAACCTTGAAAACTGATTGACGGGCTCACTGACTGATTCATGATTCACTCCTGTCTTGGTTTTGGCGCGTGCGTGTGTGACTGGGAATATAATCGCTTTGCATATTGTGCATATGCACATGTTCGCCGCGCACAGCGGTAGCAGTCATGGATCCTATAGGTGCACCGTAACGATATACTTTATCGCCTATAGCTAAATTAGTACGAGCCAATTTATGACCCACCTCTATATCGGTGTTAATTACCACAGACTCGCCGTCAACAACAATCACATCGCCCGCATAAATGTGTACCACGCAAATTAATACCTTATCCTGCGGGTGCAGCAAAATCGCTTTCGCAACACTGCCTTTATTTACGGCTGAATTTAAATCCGAGTTATTCATTCGCTCTATCTACTAGTCAAAAAATAAATTTTGTATTGGCGTTTTAGTGTAATCACTCTTAGTGATTATTTTTACATGCTAGGTGTTAATACTTGCGCGTTAATTAAACCTTGTTCACGTAATGCCTGCCAAAATGCTGGTGGTATTTTTTGCTGCATCCACCTTTGCGCCTCAACAACTTGCTGCGTATTTCCTAAGCCTGCGATCACCGAGCAAATTTGCGGATGTGCACCCGGAAATTGCAACGCCGCCGCCGCAAGAGGAACATGAAATGCTAAACATATAGCTTCCAAACGCTGCACCTGTTGAATAATAGTGTGCGGCGCGGCTTCATAATTGTAATAAAAAGGCCCACTGCCACTGACACCCGTTGCCAAAATACCAGAATTAAATGGCCCGCCTAAAATAACCGAGGTTTTGCGCTGCGCGCACAACGGTAAAAATGTTTCGCACGCCGTTTGCTCAAGTAACGTGTAACGACCCGCCAATAAAAAGCAATCAAAATCACCCTGCTGCAAAGCCTGCTCACAAACTTGCCATTCATTAGTACCTAAACCTATGGCTTGAATTGCACCTTGAGCGCGCAACGCTTGCATAGCTTTGTAGCCGCCCTCCATAAAAATATTGAAATGGACTGAATGATCATTACCGTGTGTTAAAGGCCCTAAATCATGCGCAAGTAAAATGTCTATGTGATCGGTTTGCAAACGCTCTAAGCTGGCTTCAAAAGAGCGCATCACTGCATCATAGGAATAATCAAAAATGGGTTCCAATGCAGGGGTATTTGCAAAACCGTGCCGAATCAAGTCAGTGGAACGGGTGGGAACCAACAGCCGCCCCACTTTCGTGGAGAGAACAACCTGTTTACGCTTGCCTACAAGCGCAGCTCCCAAACGTGACTCGCTTAAACCAAAACCATAATGCGGTGCTGTATCAAAATAGCGAATCCCTCGTTCAAAGGCCTCTAGAATAGTGTCTTGCGCAGCCTTATCACTGATTGCTTGATACAAATTGCCGACCGGCGCGGCGCCAAAACCAAGCCTTGGAAGACTGATAGAGGTATTACCGAGCTGTTTGAACTGATTAAAACCTTGTTGGGTATTGTTGGAAACCACACAACCCTCTTTTTATAATTGAAAATACAACCGCATATGAAAATTATTTTACCCGAAAACCGCATAAAATGACATATAGTAATTTGGACTTTTTGAGTAAAGAATCGTCATCAAGATCACCTTGATACCATAACTCCTTCCTCAAAATAAGGGCAAAAAAAAGGGCGCTTAGCGCCCTTCGTTGCTCATCGCCTCGGCAATTTTGCGCGTTGCCCAACGCAATTTTTCTAGCACTTGATCATGGGTAATTTGCTGGGATTTTATCGCAATAAACGGCACTATCAACACAGCAATTGCGCCATGTATCCCGAGTACGGGCATACACAAATCTGTAACACCTTCAACAAAATCACTGGGTGATTGCACGTAACCGCGTTGAACCGCCGCTTTGGATTTAGCAAGAAACTGCTCAAATTGTTCCGCCGATACAGCAGAAGTACGCAGTTGCGGTACCCAACGGTCTTGCGATTCTTGGGGCGAATAGCCAAACAACATCAACCCTGAATTGGTCTCTATAAGATTCCGACGATAGCCCACACGCACGGAAAAACCTAAATCCATAGGACTTTCAATACGCCCAACCACTACGATTTGATCGCCTGAGGGCACCACCAAATGACACGACTGGCCAATTTCACGTGCCAGATCTTTCATAATAGGCAAAGCAGTTTCCAGCAATGAACGCGCCGATCCTTGGGCAATACCCAAGGTAAATAATTTGTTAGTGAGTACATAACCATCTCGGCCATCAGGCGCCGCTTCTATGTAGTCACGGTACTCTAAGGCCAACACCATGCGGAATAGCTCACTCACAGAGCGCCCCAAGGTCACGGCCATTTGAGAGGTGGTCATAGGTGAACCCGCGCGCGCCAGTAACTCCAATATATCTAACCCCTTCTCAAGTGCAGGAGCACGATACTTACGGTCATTGTCGTCACTGTTTGATTCGGTTTGAAGATCTTTATTAGTCATGATTTTTATGTATAAACCATTAATGTTGTATGTAAAAGTACGTTAGCAGGTGGCATCTATACCAACAAGGCCAAACCTGCATTTGCGGTATTAAAAACGGTAAAAATTTCTCGCTGTATAGCCAAAAATAGCGTCCAACTCCGTATTACTTGCGACAGGTAACAACAACTTAGCCATCGCCAGCCAATCACCATAGTTTGAATATTCGCTATTAGGTGCCAAATTAAGTACTGGCCAATCACTCCCCCACATTAATCGCTCCGCCCCAAAGAGCCTGTACAAATGCACAACGTAGGGTCGCACCTGATCTAAACCTTGCTCCTTGGCGGCCTCCGTTAAAAGGCCAGAGAGCTTGCAGTACACATGAGGCAACTCTGCTAGCGCACCTATAGCCTCCGCCCAATACTCAAAACCACCCTTGGCTATACCGGGTTTAGCGCCATGGTCGATAACAATAGGTAATCGAGGGTGGCGCTTGGCAAATATCCGCAGATACAGCAGATGTCGTGGAAAAACCAGAGCATCCAAACTCAAGCACGAACGCTGCATTTCATCCAATGCCGGTTCCAACTCTGCTTTTAATATCCAACTATCTTCTGGCATGGATTGCAACATTGGACGCAAACCACGCAACTTATTGTGTTGCGCTGCCAACATCCCAATCCGCTCAACAACACTCACCGATGTGAAATCAACCCAGCCAACCACCGCTTTCACAAAGGATGAATTTGCCGCGAGCTGCAATAAAAAATCGGTATCAAGATCACTCTCCTGTGATTGCACCAATACCGATCCCGAAACACCCAATTGTTTTGCTAAAGGCTCTAAATCCGCCGGTAAAAAATTTCGATAAATAGCTGACAATTCAGGGGTTGGCCAAGTGCAGTCATACTCACCAATTTTCCAAAAATGCTGATGTGCATCTATCACGATACACCTTACCCAATCTTTTCAAACTTAGTGCAACGGTGCGCATAAACAGCAATCACCGCAAAACAAACCAAGGGTACGCTAACGGCAAGATGAATGCTGGAGACATCCGAAACAAAACCCATTACCGCCGTTAAAGCAGCACCACCGATAATCGACATAATGACCAACGAAGAGCCAGCCTTGGTTTGTTCACCCAAATTTTTTACAGTAAGCGCAAAAATGGTGGGGAACATGAGCGACATAAAAAAACTGGTCGCTACAAATGCATAAATACCTATTTGATTAGGGCTAACAACAGCAATTGCACAGAGCGCTATATTGATGATGGCATACAACATCATTAAAACGCTGGGCGACACTTTACTCATCAACGCCGTTGCTACAAAGCGCCCCAGCATAAAAATAACCAACGACGCCAATAAATAATTGGCCAGAATTTTTTCACCAGTACCCGGCAAGGCTTGCTGACCATAACGAATGGTGTAACTCCACAAACAAACTTGAGCACCCACGTAAAAAAATTGTGCCACAACACCAAACATGAAACGACCATTGCACAACAAACGTTGATAATCAACCAAACTGCCTGCTCCCTCTGGCGCAGACTCTGTTGCAACTCGCGGAAATTTCACCCAATACACTAACAGCGCGCAGCACATGACTACCGCACCGATAATTAAATAAGGGACTTGTACGGCATGAGCTTCAGTTTGAAAAAATAGTTCAAGAGCGCTGGGCGACATAACGGCCAACTCTTGCGCACTGGGCTCATGGCCGGACAAAATAAATTCGCGGCCAATGATGATTCCCGTTATACAGCCAAACGGGTTAAACGATTGCGCAAAATTCAAACGGCGCGCTGCTGTTGCAGGATCACCCATGGCAACAATTAACGGATTGGCCGAGGTTTCTAAAAAGGCCAAGCCACTGGCAATAATAAATAACGCCGCTAAAAATAAATTGTATTCGCGGATGGCCGCCGCAGGATAAAACAAATAAGCGCCCAGCATGTATAAACTCAAGCCAGTAATCACCGCAGCTTTGTAACTGAAACGCTTCATAAAAAGCGCAGCGGGAATCGCAAATACGAAGTAACCCATGTAAAAAGCAGATTGCACCAAACCCGATTTCAAATCGGTCAGTTGAAATACTTTCTTAAATTGGGCGATAAGAATATCGTTCAAGTTGTTAGCCATGCCCCACAGGAAGAACAAGCTAATAATTAACATCAAAGGCAGCAGCGCGGCCGTATTTTTATTATTCATATTTTCTCCATCAGCTATCTGATAACAGTAGCTTTGTTTTCATTATTGGGATTGGAGCTGACCGCTTCATTGAGCGACCAGTAAACTATATAACAAATACCATTTATATGTAAAAGAACATTTACATATAAAATATGATAACATAAGGTCATTTATACCATAACACATATTACCGCTTCGGAGCCACTTATGATCCTCGCCAATATTGATGATTACCGTGAACTGGCGCGCCGTCGCCTTCCTCGCTTTTTATTCGAATATATTGATGGGGGCGCCTTCAGTGAAACCACTTTGCGCAATAACACGGCTGACCTGCAAAAAATTGGCTTACGTCAGCGTGTGCTGCGCGATGTCTCCAGCGTTTCTACAGAATCCACCCTATTCGGCCAAAAAATGGCCATGCCCATTGCGCTATCGCCCGTAGGTATTGCGGGGTTAAATGCGCGTCGCGGTGAGGTTCAAGCCGCACAAGCAGCGCAAGAAGCTGGCATCCCCTTTTGCTTATCTACCGTCTCGGCTTGCTCGATCGATGAAGTGCGTGCAGGGGTCAATCACCCCGTCTGGTTTCAACTCTATATGATTCGCGACCGAGGCTTTCTGCGCGAAATGCTCGCACGCGCTAAAGCCGCGGGCACTCAAACCTTACTCTTCACCGTAGATATGCCGGTGCCTGCAACACGCTATCGCGATATGCGTTCAGGTCTTTCCTATGGCAGTATGTTCCAGCGCAAAGTCACTCGTGCCTGCCAGGTAATGACGCGACCTCACTGGGCATGGGATGTTGGTTTGTTGGGTCGCCCACACAGTTTAGGAAATATTGCGCCGGTACTGGGTGAGAATGCAGGCATTGATGAGTTCTGGGCCTGGCTCGGCAAAAACTTTGATCCCACCGTAACCTGGACGGATATAGACCGCATTCGTACGGAATGGGATGGCGACTTTGTCATTAAGGGAATTCTCGACCCAGAGGATGCTAAACAAGCTGCAACCATAGGTGCCAACGGCATAATTGTCTCCAATCACGGAGGCCGCCAATTGGACGGCGCAAGCTCTGCAATCCGCGCCTTACCCAAAGTTGTTGATGCGGTGGGAGATGGCATGCCGGTATTAATGGACAGTGGTATTCGCAGTGGATTAGATGTAGTACGCGCACTCGCCTTGGGCGCAAAAGCGGTAATGATCGGCCGCCCGTGGGTTTATGCCTTAGCGGCAAAACAAAAAGCCGGTGTGAGTGAAATTCTGAATTTGTTTGCCAACGAAATGCGGGTTGCTATGGCACTCTCGGGTTGTACGCGCATTGAAGATATTAATAAATCGATGATTGAGCTAATCAACTAAAGATTAAAAATATACTCCCTTAAATCTAGAAGAAGTTCATCGTCCTCGCGTACAACTGCATGGATGCAGTTGTACGCGAGGACGACAATTCACGGTAAATGTTTTTAATGAATTAACTACTGTCCTGCCGCACCTTGCATAAGCGCATCAAGCGCCTGCTGATCCAACACGGTATTGTTAGTACGATCCAACATCGCACCCACATCCCAAAAGAAAGGCGACAAACCTAATGCGTTTGCTTGTTTGGTGATGTATTTAAAATAATACGCTCTGCCATTTAAATGCAATTGCAATGCATCGCCGGTTAAATTTTTACGAACGCCTGTACCAAACTCGCCAATGATCACGGGAATTCCTTTATCGACAAATTGAGTTTTCATTAAACCGAACATGGAATCGACAGTATCCTCTTCGCCCCACGTAGGATTGTGTGCGGTATCGGTTGTAGAGTGAAAACCTTTGCCCCAATAAAAAAATTGGTTACCCCAAGATTCATCTTGCGTCATGCCGGTATAATTCCATGGAGTGTAGTAATGAACCTCAACCATCATGCGATTAATCACCGTATCAAGGGGCAATTGGGTCATCAGTTGATTCGTTAATTGCACATCCGTAGATGGCCCCTGCACAATCACCGTGCGGTACGCATTTTTTCCCCCCGTTGCACGAACTGCATTGATAAAGGTTTGATGGTAAGAAAGTAAAACTGCCATTTGATCAGCTGTTTTAACATTGGGTTCATTCGCACTGGCAAACATCACGTGTTCATCAAAATCACGCAATTGCGTAGCAATTTGTTCCCAATAGGCTTTTTGTTTTGCGTTGACGGCAGCTTGCATATCGCTTGTCACATGCTCCTCCAACCAACCACCGTCCCAGTGAATATTCACCACAACATACAAATTATTATCAACACAATATTGCACAACCTCTTTCACACGGCTGAGCCACGCAGGATCTATTTGTGCGGTAGTTTGATCCGCATATTGATCCCACGATACAGGAAGACGAATCGCATTAAATCCTGATTGCTTTACGAATTTCACGAATTCTGGGGTGATTTTCGGGTTACCCCAAAAAGTTTCAGATTTACCACCGTAAGCTTCAAGGGTATTACCGATATTAAAACCAATTTTAATTTTTGCGGAAATCTGCGCTGCCGTACTCACCATTCCACTCGCATCAGCAGCCTTTGGCGATGTGTTGTAGCTAGGATAAACCGGTACAGACGCAGCTGAAGAAACCGACGATGAAGATACAATGAGTGACGACGATGATGATGACTGCACCGAAGACGAAGATGATGACGAAACAATTGATGAAGACGACACTGCAGGAACAGAGGAAACCGTCGGTGTTATTGAAGCACCACCACTGCCTCCGCCTCCGCCGCAAGCTGTTGTAGAAACGATTGCCGTTAACAGAATTAATGCATTAAATATTTTCATGTTTGTACCAATTTTTAGTATTGTTTTGTGATTAAAATTAAATCTGTAGCGCCCGCGCTGAGAGGTTAGAAAAATAAATTTTAAATTATTGCGCTTCTACAGTCTTGTTAAGTTGCATGGCTCAAGGCGCGATACTGAAAATCACGCAATATAATTTTTCCTTTCCCTGCACTGTAAATACCCACCTTCAAACTCAAAAAACCACCAAATACATTGTGATTAAGACCAGACACTTCCATTCGTGTAGGGTGTAATTTCCACGTGCGTCCATCATCTTGCGAATATTCGTAAGTAATGACCTGCTGATCGTTGGTAAGACGCAAGCGCAACGTTTCTGCCTTTAAAGGCATGCGCGCCCAACTTTGTTCCTCAGCATATTGAAATGATTTAATGTACTCAGCACTAAAACCTATACCAACAAAAGCTTTGTGGTTGTAAAAAAGCAACAATCCACCCTCGGCATCACCCTCGCGCCTTAGTGTCACTTCAACTTGATAGCTACGATCCGGCACACCGCAAATCAGTGGTGAACTATTGGCGGGTGAATTGCCCGCACCCGCCAACGCCAGTGTGTTTTCACGGTAATTTACGCGTTCTATTTCACTCGAACTGGGATTGTGAAAACACCACTGAATACCCAATTTATTGCACGAGAAATCATCTGATAACGCAACGCCCGCCGCACTCACTTTTCCTTTTACTGGCTTGATAATGGGCTGAGACAAATCGCCACCTTTGGCGCGAAACCAACCATCACTTGTCCACTCAATAGGCTCCAACAAGGTTTGCCGCCCCAAGGTGCGAAAACCATTTTCATAGCCGTGGTACACCATCCACCAATCACCTGCAGGGCCTTCTACCAATGATGCATGACCTCGTGACCACCAAGGTTCAGCTGCAGATTCCGTACGCACTAACGGATTGTGCGGGCAGTGTTCCCAAGGGCCATGAATGGATCGCGAGCGCGCGGCAATTACCATATGACCCGTAACTGGGCCAGCCGTACCTCCCACCGCGGTGATAAGATAAAACCACTCGCCTCTGCGCAATAATTTAGGGCCTTCGGGAGCAAAATTCTCAACAACCCAATGATCGGGGTAACGCCAAGGACTATAGGCCACCTCTACTTGTCCATCGGTTGCGAGGCCATCATCTGTTAAGCGAATCTTACGAATACCGTTCACAAATAAATAACGCTTGCCGTCTTCACCCACCGCATGGCCTGGGTCGATACAACCCGAAATATTTAAATTAATTGGTTCACTCCAAGGGCCATTAATACTGTCCGCCCAGATCACATAAATTCCCCAAGGTTTGTCGTCGGGCGCAGCGGGAATATAGATATAATAGCGGTCGCCGTGTTTGCACAAATCTAGTGCCCAGACGGTGCCAATATTTTTGTGTAACGCAGGGCCAACGGGTGCCCAATTTACAAGATCGGTGGAATGCCAAATCACAATACCCGGATAAGAATTAAATGACGAAAAGGTCATGTAATAATTCTCACCGTCTTTAAGGATGGTGGGGTCTGGATGATCACCCGCCACAATCGGATTGCGGTAAGTGCCATTACCCAAGTCTGCTTTACGCTGGCCTTCTATACCTTGCCCCCAGAATACTTCTGGCTTTGCTTGAGCAGCATATTTAATGCAACTGTTAGCAGTGGATGACGAAGCAGTAGCCAAACTTGAAAATGGCGAAACCACAGCGCCGGCTAAGCAAGCTTTGAAAATATTTCGACGGGCTGGATCGAACATAAATGCGCTCAACTAAAATGGTTTTATTCACACCAATGATTGGTTTTTTGTTTAGTAGGAAACGTCACCCCCGCTACGTGAGGATAACGATTCCTTTTTAATAAAAATTTTTCAAGCTATTAACTCAATATCAATAACTAGAGAAACCAGAATCCAAAAAAATAAGCGATTTAAAAATTTATTTACTAAGACTTAGTTCAAGCAAATAAACATCATTCTCACGCAATGGCAGATTTAATTTGAAAACACCGTCTGCATTTATCTTAATATGTTTTTCTTCAGAGGGTTTTCCAGTGGCTAACGTTTTTAACGAATCCACTTGCGCTTTGGTTAACTGCGCAGGGGAGCCCATACCGATGTAAGCGGTAAACGCATCGTTACGCTGATAACCTACTTGTGAAATTTTCAGTGTGTAGTTGCCCTTTTTCAGGTTGTTAACGTTAATGGCAACCTCACCTTTATTTTTCGGTGGTAAATCTTTTATAAAATATTGTTGGTTGTTAATACCATCAGGGAGCGTAAAGGTGTAATCCCACAACAGCAGCTGCACATTACCTTTGCTATCGGTAGTAGCAAAAATTTGTTTGTCATTGCTGTTGAGTTCAAAACTTCCAAGATGATTCAAAAATTGATAGGCAAAATACGCCGGCTTTTTAATGCCTTGGGTATTCATCAAACCAAAACCGCCGTGAAATGCTTCAAAACGCGGGCCGGCCTCTTCAAAAATATCGGTGAAAACCCAATAAGACATGGATTGCGCTGCACTGCCAACCTGTTTCAATTTTTGCAAAATATACGCGGCTTGATGATAACTATCATGGGTTGGATCTGCAGGCGTGTAAGACGAACTCCATTCGGTGTAATGCAATTCCAAATTCGGCATAGCTGATGCTGCGATTTGTTTGCGGCTGTTTAATACATCGCCACTCACGGCCATCTCGTCTTTAGCCAGTACGGTACCGGTACTGCCAAACTCATCCAGAAAACCCTGATGAACACCATAGGCATGGGTACTCACAAAATCTAAAGGCACTTTATTTTTTGCGCAGAAGTCAATCATTTCTGGAACCCATGCCGCACCTGCGGTAGCAGGCCCACCCACCTTATAATTTGCGTTTACACTTTTAATAGCGCGCGCGGTATAGGTATAAAGTTTGAAATAATCTTGTTGCGAACCGGCCCAAAAACCGTCTAAATTTGGCTCGTTCCACACTTCAAAATACCACGTGGATACTTCAGCAGCACCGTAACGCGCCGTAAAATGCTCCGTGAGAGTTTTAATCAGTTTTTCCCATTTTTCGTAGCTGCTTGGCGGCGTAACATTGCCGCGCCACCAGAAAATCGTTTTGTTGCCGCTCGCCAATGCGGAAGGCATAAAGCCGAGCTCCACAAAAGGTTTTACACCAATGCTCAATAAATAATCGTAGAGCGCATCTATGTATTGGAAGTTGTATTGTTCCTGTCCTCGCCCATCAACCCTATAAACACCCATATCATCATTGAGTAGGCCATGCATGCGAATGTAACGAAAATCAGTGTCGCGTTTTGTTTCGGCAAGCTGCTGCTGCCAATCCGCACGCAAACCCTCGTTGGCGCGACCAGCGCCCACACTTGTTTTAAACGTTGTATTTAAATTGCCTTGAACTGAATTTACATCAATATTGATAACACGCTGCTGCGCCCAGGTGTGGGCAGGTAAAACTAACAAACAACTGAGTAACATTGAAGCAACAAATCGAATAACCATAGCTATTTTCTCTGAATAATTTCTTAAACTTGCCGAATAGTTTTTTACTTAAATATTTCCTAACCGTTTATTAGTTATCGAGGTATTAAAAATATTTAATTACACACAAGCGCAGAAGCCTCGAACTGCGACAGCTCAACTGTCTCGATGACGCTGGAGGTTGGATATTTTTCAACAGCCAAATCGTACATATATTCTTGGGATGTCCCCAACAGAAAAATGCTATCTTGTTGTGCAGAAAAAACGATCGCCCTATTTGAACGTTCGTAGACTATTACCTCACCTGACGTAACAAGCCTATCACTGGTTTTAACTTCACCATGGATAACAGCCACCCATGCAATAGGGTGATTAACCGAAGGTTCATAAATCCACGACTGCCCCGAAGTCAGGTTGACCACCAAATAATTTATTAAAGCCGGTAGTGCCAATTGGCTGCGTGCATTGTCACATTGCCCCAGTAACACACCTGCTGGCCCATCTTGCTCAACCAGCATTGCGTTGATATAAGCAGTCTGCGCTGGTGCACACTCCAGTGCTGGAGAAAGCGCAATCCGCAGCTTAACCATCATGCAATCTTCTGTTGTGGGTCTTAACGAATAATGAACGCCAGATCCCGCCAGAATCCATAACACATCATTTTCTTGGAGGCTGCCGTGTTTATGGGTTGAGTCGCTGAAGTCCGCCGTGCCTGACATCAAAAAGATAATGACTGCGGTACCCGCATCCGCCACAGTCAAACTATCCGTTGCTGATAACTCGCTGGCCTTAACCACATCTAATGACACAAAAGGCTTAACCTGATGCCCTATCTGTGAGGAAATCAAGCAGCGGGTAGCGTTCTTATAATCGCTTTTTACATGAAGGGATATTGATCTTGGCTTAGAGAGCATGTTGCTTTATACCTACTATTTAGCCTTAAAACACATTCATTGGCATAAATTCAGGAGGCCTAAAATAATCACACAACATCATGATTTTTAGGTTAAGCCTGCGTCATTAGCCACTGAAGCAAAGATAAGGCCTTCGCGTAATTCCAGAAATCAGTTGTTTATTGTTGATTTTTTCAAATGAGCACCTACACCTAAGTAGTGCGACCTAAGTAGTGCGCGAAACCTAACTAACCTAACTAACCTAACTAAGTAGTAGCGCGCGAAGACCGGTGAGGTTTTCAAGGTAAACAATACGAACTTTGGAATTTTCTAGGTAACGATTTTCTAAAAAATGCTATCAAGATGTTAAAAGTTGAATTATTTTTGTTATTAATTTTATCGTTGCGCCTATAAAGAGTTCAAAAAATACGGTTAAGCAGACTTATCCTCCTCACGAACACCAGTCACATTATTATCAATTGCAATGTTTTTGAACGTCTTGGGGGTACAGCCGTATTCCTCTTTAAAGAGTTTGTTAAAGTAAGAAACATTTTTATAGCCTACGGAATAGGCAATTTCTGCAACATTGGCTTCATCCTTTTCCGCTAACAACCGAGCTGCTTCGGTAAGCCGAAGCTTGTTCAAGTAGGCGGAAAACGTGAATCCCAATTCGGCTTTGAGTATGTCATTTACCTTGGTGCGATTAACGCCAATAGCATTCACGATAGTTTCCAAGTCCAACTCTGGATTGGCATACTCCGTGGCCATAAAACGTAATATGGCGCCTTTCTCTTTATCCTTATGAGGCTCTACAGAAAGTTGTTGATAGGCAACGAGGGGGCGATCTTTTTGTATTTTATCGCGCAAATCTTGAATAAGAACTTGAGTGTGTTGCCGAAAAAGCCAAAATAAATAACTACCCCAGATAAGCAACATAAAACCAGCAAATAAATACATATAACGCCAATCGCGTCCGTTTAAGGTTATTTCATCAAGTTGTACTTTAGATGCTAGTTCTGCTGGGCTTTGGAACGTAGTTCCAATAATAATTTTAGGCACCTTATCGAGTTTGTAAGCCTGTTTCGATAGTTCGAGCTTAAACATCTCAAACCACCATTGCGGCGTTTCAAGGCGGGTTAAGTCCAGCTCTATGTTGGCCCGTTTATCATTGCATGAAAAATAAGCAGAAGGTGACCGATAGGTTAAAAAGTCTCCTAGAACGGACACTTTCTCATCAAATGTCATCATAATCAGTGTGAAGGTATTAGCAGGAGAACATTTAGTACTGAACGAGATACTGCTGTATTGCGATAAATCCACCATCACTGGCTTACCGGCCTTGTCAGTAAATACTAATTCAACAGACGCGAATGGGTATTGGGCTTTCTTGGAAACTGTAAATTCAAAATTTATAGTGAACTGATCATCATTAATTTTAATGCTTGAAAGACCACCGCGATTAGAGTCTGAAACAGCTTCCAAGCGCCATTGCAGATCGCTTTTCCCCGCAGGAACTAAAGGCAAGTGCAAATAGGTGCGATTGATACACACATAGCCAAAAAGAATACTCACTGCCAGTAAACACAGTAAGCCCATCAGCGCTTTGTTATAAAATTCCTGCATGTGATTAACGTTTAAGAGGGTTATGTAGAGAGCCCAGTCAGCAAAACTCGGCGAGCTTAATTATAGTGAAAAACGTGTATTAAACACGATCCAGTCCATTATAGATACTCACACAGCGCTCTTCCCGCTACTACACGGGTTATAACGTTTTAGGATCAATCCAGAGTTCAGCTCTGTCGATAGGGGTCTCTTTTGAATTGAAGGGATTAGTCAACGGAATCACCAAGCGGTTTCTCAAATCACCCTTAGAGATAGCTTCTTGAACACTGGGGGAACTCATAAATAATTTTTCAAAACTGCCATCGGCAATAGCGCGGTTTAATCCTAATTCCAAATCTTTGGCCAACTGCTTTTTATTTTTGTTTACAAACAAATAAAAATCCATTTTATACACAAGCATTAAATGTTGCTCTACCGTCAAATTCAAGTTGGGATGTTTGTCCACCTCACTGAACGGTTCAAAAACCGCCCGAGGAAATGCATCAAAACGACCACCATCCAGCATAAAAAATAAATTTTGATACTTCATGGTTTTAACAACTTTTAAACCATTCGCCTCCAAAATTTTAGTATCTACCCACGCAGTTCCCTGCCCTAAAGAAAGCTGTTTTAAATCATCCAAACTTTTCACACGATCAAACTTAGGCTGATCACCTTTACGAATAATGAGAAACCTGTGTCCGAGTAAGCCCTTGTAAAGCGGAATACGCACAGGCTCTAATTGATCTTCTAATTCCTTACTGG
>Ga0209067_10000058_pt1 | contig 76066 bp, 62 predicted proteins | sample ColStrG_CSR_2013_FD_187199 | JGI IMG/M metagenome (GOLD analysis project Ga0209067, IMG submission 187199) | Freshwater sediment microbial communities in response to fracking from Pennsylvania, USA - Cold Stream Run_MetaG_CSR_2013 (SPAdes)... | ecosystem: Environmental > Aquatic > Freshwater >...
GGGCAAACACCGCCAGTTGGCGCGACGCTGTTGAGTTGCGATGGTGTGGCAATTGACACCTTATTGCAGCAACACTTTTCCCCCTATTTTGATCGCCGTTGGCAAGTACCCATTGCGAAAAACCACGCCGCAAGGGCGTTAGCGATTAACGATCAATACACCTCGGTACTGAACCGTCCGACACTTAAAAGTTGTGAATTTTCCCTTGCGAGTGGCATTGTTAAACACTTTCCGCTGCAATGGAGAAAGCTGGATAGTCAGACCAGTGACGCGGTCTATAAATTATATTCATCAACCTATGTGTTGCCCAGCGTAAAGGAAATCTCACCGAAGCATTACTGGATTAACGCCAGCGATTTTATGTTAGGTACCAAAGAGGCTTACGCTGCCCAGCAGGCACTTATCGAAAAATTAACAACACTAACGGATGCCGAATTGGTGGTGTTTGATTTGCGCGCAAACGGCGGCGGCAGCTCAAAAAATGGTATCGATTTACTGGCAGTATTCGGTGCTGAAAATGGCAAATATTTTGAACAGCAGTTTGCCGCGAAATTTGCGGGAGCTGATGCTCAGTTTCGCGTTTCCCAGCGGTTGTTATGGTCTTATGAGGCAATGTTGAGCGAGCGGAGAAAAGTTCAAGTCGAAAGCTCGGGCGATGCGCTGATGCTGACTCAAATGGTGTCGAAATTCGGTGATGAACTGAAACAACATCACACCCATATATGGCAGAGCGAATTGTTAGGTGGAACCTCTATTTCTAACCAACAGGATGCGTCGGTGGCTTGGCATTTTAACGGCAGAGTGGTGCTGGTAACGGATCAAGCCTGCGTAAGTGCCTGTTTAGACTTTGTGGATATGATGAAATTTATTCCCGATTTGCTGCATGTGGGTGAAACCACCAATGGCGATACTGTCTATACACAAGTCACTCCGCAGCGCGAAAATTATGCCTATGAACAATTGGATTTTATTGTACCCATCAAAAAATGGAACAAACGCTTGCGCGCCGATAACCAACCCTATGTGCCAGATATTTTATACGAGGGCGATATGAACAACACGGAAGCTTTGCAGAAGTGGGTGTTGGGGCAGGTTAAGTAGGCGAGTTTTTGTGAGGCGTTTACGGTGCTGGTTTGTACTCTATCAAGTTTGTAGGAGCGGCTGGCGCAGCTCCTACAAAGCAAGGTTTTTACCCCACAATTTCCAACAATTCCACATCAAAAATCAATGCAGAATAAGGGGCGATGGTTGGGCCTGCGCCGCGTTCGCCGTAGGCGAGGTTGTGCGGAATGTACAAGCGCCATTTTGAACCGACTGGCATTAATTGCAGGGCTTCCGTCCAGCCAGCGATGACGCCGCCCACGGGGAAATCGATCGGCTGACCGCGCTCTACGGAGCTGTCGAACACGGTGCCATCAATCAAAGTACCGTGGTAATGGGTTTTTACGCGCGATTTGGCGGTGGGCTTTGCGCCGGTGCCAGTGGTAATGATTTCGTATTGCAGGCCAGAGTCGGTCACTACAATGCCGTCTTTTTTGGCGTTTTCAGCCAAGAACAATTCGCCAATCTTCGCTTGTGCCTTGGCTTGCTTTTCTTGTTTTTCTTGCATGCGAGTGCCAATGGTGCGGAAGGCTTCTTCGAGATCAGCGCGGGCCACTTGGCTTTCTTTGCCGCCGAGCGCATCGAGTACGCCTTGGGCAACAGCATCGGCATCGACACCTTCAAAGGGGTTGGAGGCCAGTTGTTCGCCCATTTGACGGCCCACACCATAGCTGGCGCGCAATTCGATTGTGTCGTACTTGGAGGACATAAAATTTTCCGATAATAAGGGTTAAAAAGGTCGCGCAGTCTAGCAGATTAATCGCTAGATTTTGGCAGTTCTTCATGGCCTTTGGCGGGCTCATTGGGGGCGAGTACATGTACCTCGCGGATAAATATCCCCCAGAATGCGATAAATAAGGCTGCTACTAAAGGCCCAATTACAAAGCCGTTGATGCCAAACAGACCAATGCCTCCGAGCGTAGACAGCAGGACAAGGTAGTCCGGCAACTTGGTGTCGCGCCCCACCAGAATGGGGCGCAGCACGCTGTCGATAGTGCCAATGATGCCAGCCCCCACCCCGACTAGAATCATTGCAGAGGTGGTGCTGCCAATGGCGGCGAGGTAAATAGCGATGGGAATCCAAATTAGCGCCGAACCGACTGCCGGTATCAATGACGCAAAGGCCATAAACACGCCCCACAAAATTGCCCCGGGCATCCCCAAACAGGCCAAGGTAATACCGCCGATGGAACCTTGAATCATGGCGATCACGATATTGCCTTTGATCGTGGCGCGGGTCACCTCGGCGAATAGGGCGAACAGCGTGCGTTCACGGGTATCGCCTAAGGGGAGCGCGCGAATCATGAGTTCAATCAGTTTGTCGCCATCGCGCAGCATAAAAAAAGTGATGTAGAGCATTAAGACGAGGCTAACGATAAAACTAAAAGCATTTTGGCCGATGATAAGCGTGTTGCTCGCGAGGAACTTTCCGCTTTGCATGGCGCCATCAATAGCATCGCTGCGCAGGGTATCAACATTAATGCCGACTTTACTGAGACTGTGTTCCAGCGTTGGAAAAGCGCTGTGCACCATGTCGATATAATGCGCTGGGTCTATTTCGCCGGATTGCAGCTTGTCATACACAACCACGCCTTCTTTCACCACGGAACTGATAACAAAGATCACCGGCAAAATCAGCACCACAACACATAACAACAAGGTTCCTAAAGCAACGAGATTGCGGCTGTTTGGCCAGCGCACGAGCAACCGCTGCTGTACGGGAGCAAAGATCACCGCAATGGCGCAAGCCCAGAAAATCGTACCGAAAAAGGGTTTTAGTAGCAGGGCAAAACCGACAGTGACGATGAGTAAAAACAGCAGAAAAGTGCGGGTTTCCAGTTTTTCATGCATAAGGTAATCCTTAAAAGGCAGCCAATGGCGAGACTATACGGCAGACCATAAGCGGTGTCATCCCGTAATTGGGCGGCGTTTTCGCTGTGTGAAATCAGTTTGAAGCCAGTCGGTGAAATACGACAACTTAAGAATAACCTGTGACCTGGTGATCTTACTTCGGCGATCAAAGGGTTGGCGGAAATGCGACGGACACTTTTAATCCTTGCGGTTCGCGATTGCTAAAGTGCACTTTGGCGTGATGCAACTCGGCGATGCGCGCCACTATCGATAACCCCAAACCATTGCCCATACTGTCAGCTGCGCGCTCACGAAAAAAACGTTTGCCAAGCGATTGCAATTGCAGCTCAGAAACGCCGGGGCCTTGGTCGCACAGTTCTATGGTTAGGCTGCCTGTGTCTTTGGCTATTGCGGTGAGTGTCATTTTGCTTCCCTCCGGCGTGTAGCGGCAGGCATTTTCAATCAAATTGCGCAGGAGCACGCCGAGCAATACAGGATGAGCTAACACATTAGCGGTGTGGAGTGAGACATCTAATTCGAGATTTTCAACGGGGTTGCGTAAATGCGGACTGTTTAAGGTGCTGACAACGTCTTGAGCAATATCGCCCAGATTACAAATTTCGGGTTCACCTAATGCGCGAGGATCAAGTCGTGCAAGTGTAAGCAGTTGTTCAATTAAACGAATACTGCGATCCACACCATAAACAATTTTAATGAGAAAATGTTGCAACTTTTGCGGCTCTTTTGCATTCAAGCCACTTTGCGCATTTAATTTGATTGCGGTGAGTGGGGTGCGCAATTCATGGGCTATATCGCCTAAAAAACGCCGTTCCCGCTCCACATCTGCCGACACTCTGGTCATTAATAAATTAACCGCTTGTGCCAAAGGTTTTAATTCAACGGGCGATTTTTGCAATTCCAGCGGTTCAAGTTTATCGATATGGCGCGAATGAATTTGTTCAGAAAGATACACCAGTGGTTTTAAACCGATTGTAATGACAACAATCACGACCAAGACTAAAAAAATCATTCCAATAATAGGACCCACTAACGAACTAAACGTTAATTCGCTAACCATTTCTTCGCGCACATCGGCACGTTCAGCCACCATAATCCAATAGCCATTACTGGCTAAGCGATGACTGAAAATAGTCCAATTGTAATTGTTAATGATGGCAGATGAGTAACCATCATTAAAACTTGTCATGGAATACATAGGCGCTGCAGGAGATTTTACCAATAAGTTACTTTCCTTGTCCCAAATTTGAATCGCAAATTTATGTTCATATTCGTGGCCTTCATTACTGCGTAGGCTATCGTTACCGATGTAGTTATTGGTTACAGTCAGTAATGCATTATTTAAATGGTCGAAATCAATTTCATTGGTGGGTCTATCTAAAAAGCCTTGCAAAATGCGACTGGTTTGCGCCAGTTGCGTGTCGTAAAGCTCATTCACTTCGACGGAGGTTTGGTAGCGATTAAATAAAAAAATTAACGCAAAACTTAATGCGAGCGCACCGAGCAGTCCAATCAATAAAAATCGTCGAATTGAAAACATTATCGGCGCTCTTCCCATTTATATATGGTGTAACCCACGCCTCTGACCGTGCGAATAAAATCCATCGGAATTTTTTTGCGCAAATGATGAATGTGTACTTCCAGCGCATTGCTATCGACATCATCCATCCAGCCGTAAAGGCTTTGTTCTAGTTGTTCGCGGCTCAATACGCGCCCGGTATTTTCTAAAAGTTTAGTGAGTAACATATACTCGCGGCGTGCGAGTGTGATGAGCGTGTTATTAAAAAATACCGCTTGGTTTTCTGGGTTGATGCTGAGTTCACCGTAAGTGATCATGGGCGTGGCACGGCCAGCAGCACGTCGTGCTAGCGCACGTAATCGTGCAAGTAATTCGTCTAAATCAAAGGGCTTAAGTAAGTAATCGTCTGCGCCTGCATCTAGTCCTGCAACTTTATCGCTGGAAGAGTCGCGTGCGGTTAATAAGAGTACGGGCTGTAAAAAACCTTCGCGTCTTAAAACGCGTAAAATGTCGAGGCCATTTATATCCGGTAGGCCTATATCTAAAATCATGACTTCAAAATGTTCGCTGCGCATAGATTTTAACGCGCATGCGCCAGACTTAACCCAATCGACCACATAGTTATGCGGCGTTAAGGCTTCTTGCAGGGCTTCACCCAGCATTAAATCATCTTCAACTAATAGTAATCGCATAAGTTAACGTAGGCACCAATAGGTTACGCCTTGCTCTTCTAAAAATGTTTCGGCAGCTTTGCCGTGCAATAAACCAAAAGTGGCAAGCATGCCCGCTTGAATACAACTGGAACCGGCGACGGTAATGGAGCGGGGCGCCTGTTGAATGGGCCAGCCCGTAAAAGGATTTAATATGTGGCTGTAGCGAATATTGTTTGCCATTAAAAAGCGCCGTGAGTCACCACTGGTGGCGAGTGCTCCTGAAGCAATTTCTAATAGATAATCGGCTTGCAAATCTGCATCGGGACGCTCAATACCTACCGTCCACGGACTGCCATTTAAGCGCGCACCTGTAACCGCCAAGTCGCCTCCAAAATTTACTAGCAGAGGAACTTTTGCATGCTCGCGCAGCAGTAATAAGCAGCGATCAACGGCGTATTCTTTGCCAATTCCACCAAAATCAATTTGCATTCCTGCTGGTAATTGCAATTCACCTTTTTGCCAAATAACTTTATCCCAACCCACAAATTGTAGTGCTTCATCTATCGTGGATTGCGCTGGAATATTTGCGGATCCATCAAATTTCCAGGCGCGCCCAAGGCTGCCTGAGGTGATATCAAATAAACCATCACTTAATTGATAGCATTGATCGGCAAAATTTAATAACAGTGCTGTTTCTGCATCCGGCGTTAATAAGTTGCCTTGGCTATTATTAATTGCCCACACACTATTATCGCGCTCATAGCGACTGAATTTTTGTTGAATTCGCCAAGCTTCATTGGCAGCAATTTCCAGCAAGGTTTGAGCAAGCTCCGCATCGCCGGTTTCCATCAATAATTCACAGGGGCTGGCCATCGCGGTAAAGCGGCCAATGTAGAGTGAGTCTTGGTGCAGCAGTTGAGTTTTGATCATGCTAGAAACTGTTTAGGGAGATGGGTTAGCTTAGTGTAACCCATCTCCCACAACATGGTTAAAACTCGAATGAGTAACCAACCATAACGGTTTGCGTTGACAGACCCGGATATAAATTTAACCCGCTCAGCGCGAACATATTTTTTGCAGCATCAGGAACAGATTTGCCCGTTTGATCGTATTTCTCTACGCGAATATTAAATTCGCTATTACGACCTATTTCATAGCCCCATTTTAAACCGAAGGTATTGCCGGTAAATTTCGCTAAGCGCGGGTCTGATGAAGCGTAAGTCAGTTGCGAAATGCCATTAATAACATCCGTACCATTCACTAAAAATGGTCGATAAAAATTCGCGGCATTTTGTGTGTAGTAACGGAAGTGCGGTTCAAAATAACTGTTTTCACCCACTTCTAAGCGGTAGCGAATATCAAAGGTTTCCGATTTAATACCCCAGTCATCTGAATAATGTCGTAAAGAAACATCAATCACATCTTCCGTTAAATGAATTTTGTTTTCCCAGAAAATACTTTGGCGATTGCGCGCATCTGGGCGATTTTCATGTAACCATAAGCTGCTACTGGTGTTATTCGGGTCAGCAATGGTATTTCCATTGCTGTCTAATACTGACAAAATTTTGTAAGGATCATTTTGGTAGCCGGTAGAAGCACTGTGCGAATAATTTAATTGAGTGAGCCAATTGCGGCTCATGACTTGGCTAATGCCAAATAAAATATCGTGCACATTTTTATTTTCGGAGCTAGCCACTCTGCTGGTGAGTGAGCTGGCAGAAAATGCGTACGGAATACCGCCAATAGCGTTAGAGGAATCTTCTTCCAGATTTACGCCCAGTGATAAAGTGGTATTTTTATCATTGAAGTCGCGCGCAATCGCTGCACTAAGCCCATTGGACTGATAGTCATTTTCATGCGAATAGTCGCCACCAATAGATACATGAAAATTATCGCCGAGTGGTTGATCCCAATTAAGACCGAATGCACGGCGTTGATCATGGAAGCTATCAACGGGCAATTTTCCAACAGTAGTAGTGTAACTACTGCGGCCAGAGGTGCCTGTATAAGTAATAGTTTGTTTGCTGGGAATTGCACCGTTTGGCGATGCGCCGGTCAGTGCATCAAAGGTAAATTTGAGCGCGAGAAAATGTTCATCGCCCATATCTTTTTTAAGTGATACCACGGGTTCGGTAGCGGAAACACGGCCTCCACTTTCGTTATAAATTAAAACAGCAGAATCCACTAGCCATGGATTTTCATCGGCATGTACCTGAATACCACTTAACAAACTGGCGCTGGCAGCCGCCAGGGCAACTCGTACTGGGCCCGCTTTGCGGTTTGAAGATTTAATTAATTGCATCCGCAACCTCCACCACCAAAACCTTTACCGCCACTAGAGCCTTCTTTGCTGAAATAGGTATGTTCATCGGCAGCCGTTTCCAACGGGTATGGATTGGGTTGCATAGATTTTTTAGCGAGTAAATCGCGTTCCCAGGGTTTAACTCCAATGCTTGAGCAACTGCTTAACAAGCAGATGCCAATCATGATGGCTCCCAGCTTGAATTTTAGTAGTGACATGAAATGGCCTCTCAAAAAATTGAGCAATGAATAAAAATTATCGGTGAAAATTTAATTAGATTTTTCGTTGAGCAAGGTTTGTATTTCTTGTTCGTACTGTTCGCGTTTATCGGCGTGATAGCCAATATGTTTAAAACGTGGTTTACCGCTGCGATCAATAATGTAAGCGCTAGGCATGCCAGCCACTTTGAATTCACTAGCGAGTGCGCCAGCCGGATCGAAAATAATTTTGAAGTCGGGCATAAATTCATCAATAAACGCATTCGCTAATTTTTGATCTTGATCGACATTAACACCAATAATGACTAATCCATCTTTGGCTTTGGTTTCGTGTAAATTTTTCATCCACGGGAAAGATTGGCGGCAGGGCCCGCACCAAGATGCCCAAAAATCGATATAGACCACTTTACCCTTGTAGGCGTTGAGATCTAGCGTATTGGCAAACAGCGCGTGACTGACTAAAAAGGCACTGACTAACATCAGTTTTAACACGGGTTTGAGCATAATTGAATTCCTCACTTATTGTGTGGGTTGTAGTCTAGGCTTTGAAAAATTAAGGATTCCTTAAGGCGGTAAGAAATGTATTTCTCTTAAGCAGGAATTAAGAATTACTGCGCACAATGGCCCCAGTAGCGACCTTAGGGGATGGGCATGTCATTTAGTTTAAGTAGATTTGTGGAAACATTGTGCAAGTTGATATTGCGCCTTGGTATTTGTTTTTATTGTTTAAATTTGTACACCTCCGTTGTGCATGCGGAAGCATTAAATTTCGACACTGTTGCCAGCGATGAGCAACAATTTTTACCGGTGGAGCAGGCGTTTGCGCTGAGTTCGCAATTGCAGCAGGGGCACTTGAGCGTGCATTGGCAAATTGCCTCTGGTTATTATCTTTATCAAGAGCGAATCAGTATTCAGGTACTTATCGCCGGTGACACAAAATCTTTATCACCGCAATTTGATACGCAAGCTGACATCAAAGATGACCCCAATTTTGGCAAAGTGAAGGTATTTCACGAAGCGGTTGGTGCCACCTTGGATTTACCGCAAAAGTCAGTAGGCGAGGTGCTGATTCGCTATCAGGGTTGCTCGCAAGCAGGCTTGTGTTATCCCGAACAAACGGTTCGTTTAGGTGTTGATGCTGAAGGCAATTTACGTCTAACGAATAATGTGTCGGAAACTCAGCGGGGCGCAAATTCACCCGCGCCTACAAGTACTTCAAGTACATCAACAACTTCTTTAGAGTCTGCCGATGCTATCGCCAGTTTTCTACAAACCACGGGCTTTTGGGGGTTGATTGGTACTTTTCTGCTGCTGGGTATTGGCCTTTCGTTAACGCCTTGCGTGTTACCCATGGTGCCTATTTTGTCGGGCATTATCGCTGGGCAGGGTAACTTGAGTGCGCGCCGCGGTTTTGGTTTGGCGCTCGCCTATGTCGTGGGTATGTCGGTAAGTTATGCGCTGGCGGGCACTTGTGTAGGGTACTTTGGCGCGAGCGCTAACCTTAGCGCGTGGTTGCAAAATCCGTGGGTACTGTCGTTATTTGCGGGTATTTTTGTACTCTTGGCCTTGTCTATGTTTGGCTTTTACGAGCTGCAGTTGCCCTCCGTTGTCATGAACCGCCTCAACAATCTCAACCAGCAACAGCAAGGTGGCCGATTTATCGGTGTAGCGCTTATGGGAATGGTGTCTGCCTTGGTGGTATCGCCCTGTGTGTCGGCGCCACTGGCGGGCGCGTTGATTTATATCGGCACCACGGGGAATGCTTTGCTGGGCGGTTTGGCTTTGTTTGCTTTGGGAATGGGTATGGGCGTTCCCCTGCTGCTGATTGGTTTGGGTGCAGGCGCTTTGGTGCCCAAAAGTGGCGGCTGGATGTTGGCGGTCAAATCGGCTTTTGGAGTATTGCTCTTGGCCGTCGCCTTGTGGATGCTTAATCGCTTTGTGCCTGGCAATCTGATGTTGGTGCTGTGGGCGCTATTGTTGTTGGGTTGTGGCATCGCCTTGGGTGCTTTTGAAAAACCCCGCGAAGGCTTAGGTATGCTGTGGCGCACCTTGGGATTTGCCTGCGTTTTTTGGGCGAGTTTGATGTTGGTGGGCGCCGCCACCGGTTCTACCAGTCTCACTAAACCTTTGGCAAATATTGCAACAACGGGCAATAGCGCCGTTGCTAAACCAGAGGGTGAAGTGACCTTTCACAAGGTGACCACCAATGCCGAGCTACAAGCTTTATTAGACAAAGCGCACGCCGCGGCAAAACCAGTGCTGATTGATTATTACGCCGATTGGTGTACCGCCTGTTTGGATATGGCGCGCACCACGTTTGCGGATACTCGCCTGCGCGCAACGCCGGTGGAGTGGATTCAAGTGGATATCACCCAAAACACCCCCGAATCTACAGCGCTATTAAAACGCTTTGGGCTGTTTGCACCGCCTTCGCTAGTCTTTTTCAATCGTTCCGGTGCACAGGAAAAGGCGTTGACGATTATGGGTGAGGTGGGCGTAGAACCCCTGTTAGCAAAGTTGACGTTGCTTAAGTGAGTGCGCGTAATAGTGCATAAAGCATGAAGCTTATTCTGAGATGTTTTTGCGCTAGATCTCGCAATGGCTAGAGCTAGATTGGCACAGGGAGTTGCCGTGCTCGCTGGCAAGCTCGCGCACGCATGGGTTTGCCGCTCATTAATGTAGTCCTTTCTCGGCTGGATTCGCGCAGGATTTAGCGGTATCGCAGCCGCCGCAACCCCCACAGCCAGGCGCGGGTTTTTTGCCCAGAATCGGCAGCCATTGGCGCGCTAAATAAATCACTGCTGCCAGTATGCACAGACCGACAATCACTTCTTGCCACATATCTGCCTCCGTTTTCTAGCAGTAATCATGTAATAAACTATACGCACTCAGAGCAGCCAGCTTGCTAGGCTATAGGTTGCCCACGCGGCACAGTAAGCTAGCACTAATAAATAGACCGCAAAAAACACCGTATATTTCACCGAGTTAGTTTCGCGGCGCACTACTGCGATAGTGGAAATACATTGCGGTGCATAGACAAACCACGCGAGATAGGCAAGCGCCACTGGCAGGCTCCATGCCTGTGAGAGTGTTGTACCCAGTGCGCCCTCTGCACTGTTTTCGCCAACGGCATAAACGGTAGCCAGCGTGCTGACGGCTACTTCGCGCGCGCCCATGGCAGGAATCAGCGCAATACACATCTGCCAATTGAAGCCCAGCGGTGCAAACAGGTGTTGCATAAAGCCGCCCAGTTGTCCGGCTAGGCTGTACTCAATGGCCGGGCGAGTGGCATCTGCTGGAGCGCCAGGGAAGCTCACTAAAAACCACAATACAATCGACAGCGCCAAAATAATTGTGCCCACGCGGCGCAAGAAAATCACCACGCGCTCTTTTAACCCCATGAACAGGTGATATGCCATAGGCCAACGGTAGCAAGGTAACTCTAGTAGCAGCGGAAACTCTTCGCGGGCTTGGTTGCGACGCATAATCAGAGCGACAACAGCGGCACTCACCACCCCGGCAAAATAGAGTGCAAACAGGGTTAAACCTTGCAGGTTAAAAATGCCCCACACGGTTTGCGCGGGAATAAACGCGCCTATGATGAGGGCATACACCGGCAGGCGTGCGGAACAGGTCATCAGCGGCGCAATCATAATGGTGATAAAACGCTCGCGTGGATCGGAAATGGTGCGGGTAGACATTATCCCCGGCACGGCGCACGCAAAGCTGGATAGCAAAGGGATAAACGAGCGACCTGAAATCCCTAACCCGCGCATCGGGCGGTCGAGCAGGAAGGCGGCGCGGGTTAGGTAGCCGGTGTCTTCAAGTACCAAAATAAAGAAAAAGAGGATGATAATTTGCGGCAGAAACACTACTACTGAGCCCATACCTGCAATTAATCCTTGCACGATAAAGTCTTTCAAAATACCTGCCGGCATATAGAAGCTGACAGTTTCGCCCAGTGAATCTTTGCCCGCCTTAATGAAATCCATGAGTGGATTGGCCCATGCAAATACCGCCTGAAACACCACCAGTAAAATGCTGAAAAGTACTCCTAACCCTAAAATGGGGTGCATCACTACAGCGTCTAAACGATCTTGCCAGCGCGGTAATTCGCTGGGCTGAATGACCTGCTCGGAAACAATGGTTTCAATTAAGCTGTAAAGATCTTCAATCGATTCTTCACGGCTTAATTCTTCAATTTGTCTGCTCAGTGCCAATGGCTGCATGCCCTCTTCTAAAGGGTGTTGCGCGCAGTTTTCCGCGTATTCAGCTAGCAGCTTGCGCAAGTCGTCGGTGCCGTGGCGATTTACGGCCACGGTTTCAATTACGGGCATACCTATAGCGCGAGCGAGGCCAGCGGTATTGATCGAGATGCCGCGCGTGCGCGCGGCATCCATTTGGTTGAGGGCTAATAACATGGGGCGATTGAGCGTTTTTAGCTCCATCACTAAGCGCAAGCCCAAGCGCAAATTAGTCGCATCCACAACAGCGATCAATACATCGGGCTTAGCTTCGCCAGCAATTTTGCCGAGTATCACATCGCGTGCCACCTGCTCATCGGGAGAGGTCACAAATAGGCTGTAGGTGCCGGGTAAATCCAGCAGTTCGGCGGGGTGGGGTAGATCCAATGGCCCCGAGCGGCGCTCAACGGTAACCCCTGGGTAGTTGGCTACTTTGGCGCGCGCGCCTGTAAGTCGGTTAAAGAGCGAAGTCTTGCCGCAGTTGGGGTTACCAATCAACGCAAAACGTATAGGCTTGGCCATCAGTGACTACCTGAAATCAATTCCACGCGAATTTTGGCCGCTTCGGCGCGGCGTAATGCGAATTTGGTACCGTTCACTTGCACGGCGAGAGGATCGCTGCCCAGTAGGCCAAAGCCGATAATTTTGAGCTGCGCACCGGGAAGAAACCCCAACTCTTTCAGGCGCAGGGTAATGTTTTCATCCTGCGCCCCAAACAGCGGTTGGGGCTGTAAGTTAATAATGCGCACCTGTGAACCCTTGCGGCATTCGTGCAATCCCAAGGCTCCAGTTGCCGCCACGGTTACATCATGGTGAGCGGACGACAAGTCAGGATTGAAGGCGGAATTCATGATGAATGATCTCTAATTTCAAATGAGAGTAATTACTATATAGGGTAAGCTATTTGCCTGATTTGCGCAAACTCAAAGGCGGTAATTTGCACAAATATTGAGTATTGTTTGATTCAGTTAGACTTTGCGTAAATGCGTCTATGAGTTATTGCGGGCAACCAATTGAGCATTTCATTGTCTCTTTTGTGGATATTGTTGGATAACCAATAGCGATACTGGAGCAGTAGGTTTTTTTGCCTCATAATGGTGCTTTTTTAGCATCCTCAATAATAAGCAAATCACAAGATCAATTTAATCCTCTCAAGGAGCCTTTATGCGTTATGAAGACCGCCCAAGCACTAGTTCAGGGGCTTTGCTTAAGTGGGGTGCTGTGTTAATCGGTCTAGGTGCCATAGTTGTGGTGGGGTATTTTGCATTTAAAGATGAGGCTCAGCGCCCACCGAAATTGCATGAACTCCCAACCCCCGTTGCTATTCAGCAAACCGCGTCGCCAGAGCCTATTAAGGCGGATCCCAGACCGACCTATGAAGAGCCTAAACCTGCTCCTATCCCCGAGCCTTTACCTGACCTAAACCAGAGCGATGCAGCCGTGTTAGCAGCGCTTAAAGGTTTGAATGTGAATGGCTTAGTGGAGATGATTATTCCCGACAATATTTTGCGCAAATTTGTACGTGCGGTGGATGCGGTCGAGGCCGGTAAGATAGTGGCAGAATATCGCCCTATTGCCTCGCCTCAAGGTACGTTCGCAGTTGACTCCTTTAATGTTAAAGTGTCGGGTGGCGAAGTGGGCGAGCAGCAAGAGGTAGAACAATATCGCGTTAGCCCTAAAAATTACCTGCGTTACACCCTCTTTGTACAAGTTATTTCAGCCTTGGATAGCGATCTTGCCGTCAACCTCTACAAACGTTATTACCCGCTGCTGAATAAAGCATATCAAGAGCTGGGTGTGACCGATAAGGGTAACTTTCATTCGGTGTTAATTCGCGCTATCGACAAAGTCCTCAGCGCTCCTGACGCAGATGGTGAGATGTTATTGATTCATCCCAAAGTGTTTTATGAGTTTTCAGATCCGGCGTTGGAGCATTTACCTGAGGTACACAAATTGATGCTGCGCATGGGACCGGATAATACTGAAAAAATCAAAACTAGCCTGAAGCACCTACGCGCTAAGCTCGTACAAAAATAATCCTCGACATAATAGCCTAATGGCGATTGCCATTAAGGTTTCACCACACCATTAACGGGCGTCAAATTGATTGATGCCCGTGTCTCTTGACTGTAAATTTGGTTCTGGCTTCGCTTATTCCGCTACCAATAAAAATCTTAATCGGAAGTCTTTTTTGGGCTCTCGAATCTAGGTGCGCCATCTATTTTTTTAACCTTGTTTTGCGTATTCGTTCGCTACATTTTTCTATCTAACTGAAAAATATAAGAAATATTGCTTTTTGTTGGGCTGTGAAGAATTTACACAAGGGGTTGACAACGTTGTCCAGTGGGCATAATGTTGGCTCAACGACAACGTTGTCAGGTTGTTGTCAAAAAACTAAGGCCTAAAACTTAAGGGGAACGTCATGTATAACAAGCTCAGTGATGCAATAAAAACGGCTAACCAAAGGTCGTTTTTACGTAAAACCATGGTATTAACAAGTTCAGCTGCCACCTTGGCGCTGATGGGCTTCACTGCGCAAGTCAGTGCAGAGGAAACAGCTCAAGGTGCAACTGAAGAAGTGGTAGTTACCGGTATTCGCGGTAGTTTGCAAAAAAGCTTAGAGGTAAAGCGCAACTCTGATGCTATTGTCGATGCGATTACCTCTGAGGATGTGGGTAAGTTTCCGGATAAAAACGTTGCTGAATCGTTACAGCGCATTCCCGGCGTTACTATTCAGCGTGGTTTTGGAGAGGGCGCTGCGGTATCGATTCGCGGGGCTGGTCAAGATCTGACATTAACGACTTTGAATGGCCAGAACGTCGCTTCAACCGGTTGGTTCGTATTAGAGCCAGCACGTCGCAGCTTCAACTATGAGTTGTTGCCATCAGAATTGGTGGGCAATTTGGAAGTGTACAAAAGTTCGCAAGCTGACCTTGCTGAAGGCGGTATTGGCGGTACTGTTGTGGTTCATACTCGCAAGCCATTAGATCTCAAATCCATGACGTTGTATGCGTCTGTGGCCGCAGATTCACAATCTGACTCAGGTAAGGTAGACCCACAATTTTCGGCAATGGGTAGCTGGAAGAATGACGCGGAAACATTTGGTGCATTGGTATCTGTTGTTGCTCAGCATCGTCACTTGCAACGTCAAGGCAATGAAGCTTTTTGGGAGTGGGGTGCAGGCCCAGTTGCTTTTGAGCAAGATCGTAAACGCGATGCAGAAACTCTTGCTTTACAATTTAAGCCCAATGATCAATTAGATATTGTATTCAATGCCATGGACATGAAAATGGCTGCGAACAATACCAACGTAGCCTTGTGGTTAACGCAAGGTAATACCTCATGGAGTGGTGTACCTGTACCGCCATCAGACATGTTAAATGGTACTCCTGTGCGCGGTCCTTTGAATGTTGCTTATTATCAAGCTCGCCCGCGTGAAGCCACCATGATTTCTAAAGTTTACGATTTAGACTCAACCTATAAAGGTGAAGGTTACGAAGCGAAATTACAAATTGGTAGCACGCGCTCAAGTGGTGGTACTGACTTTGAAATGGCATTGGATGATGGCACAGGTGGTACACCAATTCCTGGTGGTACTTATGATTTCACGCATGGCAAACAAACGTGGAATACGGGTAGCTTTAATATCAGTACCTATAATCCTGGGTCCTTGACCATGGAGGCTTCACCTAACTTCAATAGCACGCCAAAAACGGATGGTGAAGATTATATTCAGGGCGATCTCAAGTTTGATATTGATAACGGCCCCTTCAAAGCGTTTAAAACAGGATTGAAATACGCCGATCACGATACTACTAGTCGTCGCTTTAATTTCTTACAAGATCCAAGTTTCAACTTGACTCACACAACGGCTGGTTTGGAGCGAGGCACTATTGATGTAGGTGCTGGTAACTACAAAATCATGAACTTTGATTTTGATGCGCTAAAACAATGGGCGAAGGCGAGTATTACCAGCAAGGTAGAAGACTTGGGCGCGTACAGTGAAGTGCAGGAGAAAAACTCTGCGGCTTATGTAATGGGCACTTTTGAACAAGAAGCAATTAAAGGTAACCTCGGTTTGCGTCTTGTTCATACCGATGCAGCGTCAATTTACCACCTTCAAGGTGCAGCGGAGAAAAGTAAAGCTGAAGGTAGTTACTCTGAAGTTCTCCCAAGTGCTAACGTAAGTTTTGATCTTAGCGAAACCGTTAAATTGCGTACGTCAGCGGCGCGTGTAATGGCGCGTCCGCAATATGTTGATATGTACCAAAACCCAAGTCCAATTGGTGCGCAAGACGAGCAAGACAATAACCAGTATTGGGTAACAGGTAATATCAATTTGAAGCCATTTGTGGCTAATCAATTTGATTTAGGTGTCGAATGGTATTTTGCTGAAAAATCCATTTTATCGGCAACTCTGTTTAATAAAGATGTTAGAAACTTCGTAACCATTTCTGAAAGTCATGCAACTGCTGCAGAAATACCACAACCCTTAAAACCATCTGAGCAACCATTTGGTTGGACCGTTCAACAAAAGGCGAATGGTAAAGATGCGGCGATTGGCGGTATTGAATTGCAGTATCAACAAGATTATGGAAATGGTTTTGGAACCTTGATTAACTACACATTTACCGATACGAGCACGGACAAAAATACTTTTACCGATGGCAACCCGATCTTAAGTGATAGCTCAAGAAACTCATATAACCTTACCGGTTATTATGAAAATGCAGCTTTCCAAGTACGATTGGCCTATAACTTCCGCAGCGCTTATATGTTGCGTGAATCCGGCTCTTATGGAAATCGTTTAGTCGCTGATTTCGGTACATTGGATTTTAGTAGTAGCTGGAATGTCAGTGAAAATGTGACGGTTAAACTCGATGCAAATAACCTGTTGGGTGAAAGCTTCCATGAGTTTGGCAATAACAAAGTACCAACGGCTAACAGTAGCTTCAGTCAAGACTTCCCGGCATATGAATATGAGATGGCACGTCGCGTATCTTTAGGAGTAAACTTTAAGTTTTAAGTCGTGAAAAAGGGTCGGCTTAGGTCGACCCTTTTTAATTAGGGTACATCTCAATTAGTGCTAGTGCGCATCGACCATAAATACTTAGGTGAGGGGCGCGCAACTCCGCCCTAATTAAATATTATCGAAATCAGGTACGGCCAATGACTGCTATTATTCCACTGCAAAAAGAACTTCATGGCTATATAAAAATTAATGATAGAAATATGGACCACGTTCAGGATCAGCACATAATTCCTATATTGTTGCATGAGTTCATACGTGTATCTTCTGAGTATCCTATTGTATTTGTTAAAAATTCTGACACGGGTCAATTTCAATCTGTGTGCATGCTAGGTGTCAAATCATCCGAGAACAAATTTGTACATAATCAGCTGTGGGTTGGCGGTTATGTTCCGCTCAGTGTGCGCCACGCACCTTTCTATTTAATGCCAGATCCAAGAAATCCTGAACAATTATTAATTGGCATTAATGAAGCGAGCCCCCGAATTAATTTAGAAAATGGGGTTTCGATTTTTACCGAAGTGGGCGAAGAGAGCGAGTATTTTACTGCGCGAAAAAATGCGCTTATTGATCACTACGAAAAAGAACAAGTGAGCCAGGAGCTTACCCAGTTTTTGGCTGCCATGAATTTATTGATCAGGCAGGAAATTAACCTTTCGTATAACAGCGAAAATTTCAATATCAATGGCGTTTATCTTATTGATGAAGAGCGATTAAACTCTCTGTCCGATGATGAATTTTTAACCGTTCGACGCAAAGGTTTATTGCCTGCCATTTATGCGCAGATGATTTCCATTCAGCATCTAGAGCGCGTAGCGAATTTTCGTGCATTTTAATAAATTATTATCGTACCGCTATCATGAATATAAAATCGTCCGCTATTCGTGAAATTATCGTTGTGGGTGGCGGCACTGCGGGTTGGCTTGCTGCTAGTCATCTTGCAAAAAAACTCGGTTCTAAAAACTCAAACGCAATTCAAGTTACTTTAATTGAGTCACCGGATATTCCTACCATAGGCGTGGGTGAAGGTACGGTGCCAGCAATTCGTAACAGCTTACGCTATTTGGGGGTGAGCGAAACCGATTTTATTCGTGCTTGTGATGTTACCTTTAAGCAAAGTATTAAATTTGTGGATTGGGAAAAAGCACCTTCGCACACTAACAATAAAAACTATTATCACCATCTATTTGACTACCCTTGCATTCAACCGTTTGACGTCAGTCCCTATTGGCTGTTGCATGATTGCGATGGTTTGAGTTACGCCGATGCAGTCGCCATTCAAGGACGCATTTGCGATTTAGGTTTGGCGCCCAAAAAAATGACTCAGTGTGAATATGAGGGTAGTACACAGTACGCCTATCATTTAGATGCAGTGAAATTTGCGGCGCTGTTAACGCAACATGCAGTTAACAATTTGGGTGTTAAGCATCAACTTGCTAATGTGCAAAAGGCGCGGGTGGATGACGCCGGTAATATCACAAGTCTAATGACTGACAAAGGTGAATTTTCTGCTGATTTCTTTGTGGATTGCAGCGGCTTTTCTGCGTTGTTAATTGGCGATACGTTAAGTATTCCTTTTATTCAGAAGCACAGCGAGCTTTTTGCAGATTATGCACTGGCTGCTCAAGTACCTTATGCTCAAGAAGGTACGCCCATTCCCAGTTACACGATTTCTACTGCTAAAGAAGCAGGTTGGATTTGGGATATTGGTTTAACCTCGCGTCGTGGAACGGGTTATGTGTATTCTAGTCACTACACCAACCATGAACGCGCTGAACAGGTGTTGCGCGAATATTTAGGTGATGCGCAAGGTAATATTTCCTGCCGTAAAATTTCCATGCGCGTTGGTTATCGTGAAAAATTCTGGGTAAATAATTGCGCCGCTATAGGGTTATCGCAAGGTTTTGTTGAACCATTAGAGGCCACTGGGCTATTAGTTTATGATGCCACTGCACGGATGCTTGCCGATTTATTTCCCGCCTCTGAAGCGGAGTTTGCATGGGCCGCCAAACAATTTAATGAGCATACCCGCAATGCTTGGGATAAAGTCATTGACTTTGTAAAGCTGCACTATTTTATTTCTCAGCGTGAAGACACCGATTTTTGGCGCGATAACCGCAAAACAGAAACTGCCAGTGACCGTTTATTAGCTAATCTTGAAGCTTGGCGTTACCAATTACCCAATGATTATGATTTTTCCAGTCGCATGGAAATTTTTAATCTTGAAAATTATTTATATGTACTTTACGGCATGAACTATCCAACGGATTTGTCCTCGCGCCAATCGCGCTATGCGGACACCAAACGTGCTCAAGAGTTGATGCGTATTGTTGAACGGAAAGCCCAGAGTTGTATCCAAGATTTACTGCCTCATCGCGAATTGATTGATCGTATTAAACGTTTTGGTTTGCAGCGCATTTAACTTTTTTACCTGCGCTGCGACAGCCGCTTTCTATTCTATATTCTAATCCTTAAAATTTTTCTTACGACTTATAAGTGTTCCGGAGATGACTGCTTTGGTGTGAGGTATGCCGTTGCATGGAGATTTTCTATGGCATCCATGAGATTGCAGGAAAAGACTTTAGTGGTTGGCTGATTAAAAGCATTGCTGCGATTGCGAATGAATTGAAAGATGCTTAGGTTTTTACAATTTTTCGAGCGAAATTTCACATGATAGTTACCATAAAAAATCTTTTTCAATCGGTAATTAATTCATTTGACAACGTTGTCTTAACTGGTTAATCTATTTCTATGTTAGTTGTTAGTTGTTAGTTGTTAGTCTGTTGTTGAGTCAATCCTCTTGTTGGTGCCGCAAGGCGCCAACTTTTTTAACAGCATTCTAGTTAGGCCGACAAGTAAAACCTGAAATGCCTGGAACTTGATACACTCCGCGCCATATAAAAGTTGCAATGTAAAAATGAGGTTCTCATGGGAAAAATGCCAAGCCACACCACCGAGCAGTTGTTTATTGGTGTCGATGGTGGCGGTACAAAATGCCGCGCACGCATATTTTCTGCAGACGACAAAGTATTAGGTACTGGTGCAGGAGGGCCCGCGAATCCTTTGCACGGCCAATCGCAAGCTAAAGCTTCAATTTTACAAGCGGTTGAGATGGCATTAACTGATGCAGGCTTACCCAATTCTGAAGCGGGTAATTTAATTGCCGGTGTTGGATTGGCGGGGGTGAATTTGCCCAGCTTATTTGAAGTGATGAATGCGTGGCATCACCCCTTCAAAAAAATGTATTTGACTACGGATTTACACATTGCGTGTTTAGGCGCGCATGCGCGCGATGAGGGCGCGGTGATGATTGCGGGCACTGGCTCATGCGGTTATTCCTTTGTAAATGGTAAGGCTACCATTATTGGTGCACACGGTTTTCCGTTTGGTGATAAATGCAGTGGGGCTTGGATGGGTCTGGAGGCGGTAAAGGCAGTATTGCTGGCTTCCGACAACCTTGGTCCGCAAACTCGTTTAAGTGATTTAATTGGCGACCACTTGCAAGCTAAAGGCGTCATGATTGTCGATAAAATGGGTTCCGCAAAATCCAATGATTATGCCCAGCTTGCTCGTTTCGTGTTGGACGCGGCTGATGCGGGCGATCAAGTTTCCATGGGAATTATGCGTGAAGGTGCGGCTTATCTCAGCGCCGTTGCTGAAAAGCTGTGGGACACTAAGCCGAGTCGCATGTCATTAATTGGCGGCTTGTCTGGCCGATTGATGCCGTGGCTTAAACCTTCTATAGCAGCAAGCTTGTCTGTCCCTATCAGTCAACCAGAGTTTGGTGCAGTCTATTTTGCTCGTCAGCAGTACCATAATGAAATTGCGGGCGCACCGATCAACTGATTAAGGTCATTTAATCGTTGTTGCCTTATCTAATAACAATACGTTAATGCGATACCTCTGAGGTAATTATGATGAATGCCGAACCGATTATGAATGCGCGTACGGGCAGTACGCTTTTACCCATGATTATTATTGGAACTTTATTTTTTGTATTCGGTTTTGTTACTTGGTTGAACGGATCCTTAATTCCGTTTTTAAAAATCGTATGCGAGCTAAATGAATTTCAGGCACTTTTTGTCACTCTTGCCTTTTATATCGCCTACACATTTATGGCATTGCCAGCGGCGATGGTATTGCGAAAAATTGGTTTTAAAACAGGGATGGTCGCTGGTCTTGGTGTTATGGCTATAGGTGCGCTACTGTTTATTCCCGCTGCAAAGTTCACAACATACGGCTTATTTTTGTTTGCATTATTTGTATTGGGGGCCGGTCTTACATTATTGCAAACTGCATCTAATCCTTACATCGTTTGTATTGGTCCGCGCGAAAGCGCTGCAATGCGTATTAGTATTATGGGATTGGTTAATAAATTCGCAGGCGTCATTGTTCCTTTATTGTTTACCGCATGGATTTTAACGGGTATGGATCAGTTTTCTAATGAATCGCTCAGTGCCTTGAGCGCCAGCCTACGTGCAGAAAAATTAGCAGAGCTTTCATCGCGTTTGGTTACACCCTATATCCTTATGGCGGCAGTGTTAATTTTGCTCATGTTTTTTGTGCATTTTTCTCCCTTGGCTGAATTGGATTTGCACGATGAAGTGGATAGTCAACCGAGTAATAAATTAGGTGTGTTGCAGTTTCCCCAATTAATATTGGGAACACTGGCATTATTTTTATATGTAGGTGTAGAAGTTATTGCGGGCGATACAATTGGATTGTATGGGCGTAAATTGGGCGTGGAAAATTTTGGTTCACTGACTTCTTATACCATGTCATTTATGGTGGTTGGTTATATTGTTGGTGTTTTCTGCATTCCCAAATATTTAAGTCAAGCAAATGCTTTAGTGCTTTCAGCGGTGTCAGGATTGGTGTTTGTGTGCGGTGTGATTTTTACCTCATCAACCGATTCCAGTATTTCGCAAATACTGCTTGCTTGGATTGGCGTACCCGCAGTACCTAACTCAGTTTTTTTCTTGGCGCTTATGGGATTTGCGAATGCTTTAGTGTGGCCTGCCATTTGGCCGTTGGCGCTGCAAGGGTTAGGAAAATATACCAGTATCGGTTCGGCATTGTTAATTATGGGAATTGCTGGCGGTGCACTTTTACCTTTAATTTATGGTCAGGTAGCGCATGTCACGAATAATAGCCAGATGGCTTATTGGGTTATGTTGCCGTCTTATGCATTTATTTTATTTTATGCTGTTAAAGGTCACAGATTAAAAAATTGGTAAAGTATTTTTATCTTATTGTCTAGAGGGTTTATGGTTAAGCAACGATTTCAAGCGCTAGATATTATGCGTGGCCTGACTCTGGCGCTGATGATTTTGGTCAATACGCCGGGTTCTTGGAATTATGTATATGGACCGCTATTGCATGCCGAATGGAGTGGCTTTACGCCAACCGATTTTGTTTTTCCTTTCTTTTTGTTCATGGTGGGCGCAGCGTTGTTTTTTTCGCAGCGCTCTCTGTTGCAACCGTATATTAGTAATAGTGAGCGCCATAAAAAAATACTGAAACGCACAGTGTTGCTATTCGCCGTCGGTCTTTTTCTGAATGTTTTTCCGTTTATAGAACCTTTAAGTCAAGCGCGAATTTTAGGTGTGTTGCAGCGTATTGCCTTGGCTTATGGTGTAGCTGCATTTATTTTGCTTTATGCGTCCGAAAAAGTGCGTTGGTTAATCAGTGTTGCTTTGCTCTTGGGCTATTGGTGGGTATTGCAGTTAAGCCCCCAGCCTTATTCGCTGGAAAATTCTGTTGTGCGTCAAATAGATTTAGCTGTTTTGGGGGCGAGCCATTTGTGGCAAGGTAAGGGAATACCTTTTGATCCTGAAGGTTTATTAAGTACTTTGCCATCGGTAGTTAATGTGATTCTGGGGTTTGAAGCGGCGCGAATTTTATCTGCGAGCAGTAGTGCCTTTACTGCGCAGAAAAAATTGGCTGTTATGAGTGCCTTCTTAATTGCTACAGCGCTAGTGTGGAGTTTAGTGTTTCCCATTAATAAGTCTCTTTGGACAAGCCCCTTTGTGCTTTTAACGTCCGGTGTTGCGATTGCGGTATTGCTGTTAATTATTTCGTTAGAAAATACTCTCGCTAAACCAGTACTACAACAATTAATCCCCTTCGGTAAAAATCCGCTCTTTATTTATGCATTGTCATTTGTGTGGGAAAAACTGTTGTACACATTTAAATTGGGTAATCAAACCTATTATGACTTTTTTTATCAGCAATTAACGCCCTATTTTGATGTTTACAACGCATCGTTACTCTTTGCGATTATCCATGTATGTATTTTTTGGTGCGTCGCAAAATGGCTCGATAGAAAGGGTATTGTTGTTAGCTTGTAGTGTTTTTACCGCTCATGGAAGGAAAGAAAACTTTATTTTTCAATAGATAATATTTATTGCTTTGTTATTGTTAAAGTGACTTAACATGGCGTTCGTTATTGTTGTCTTTGTATGGCATTCAGGTGTAAAAATTGAAGATTGTAATATTGCAAGATGCTGACGCTGTGGCCACCTATGGCGCAGACTTTTTTATCAAAAATATTAATAAAAAGCCTAATGCGGTATTGGGATTGGCTACTGGCTCAACACCATTAGCTCTCTACAAAAAATTAATCTCAGCATGTGAATCTGGGCAAGTTTCTTTTAAGTCTGTTAGTACATTTAATTTAGATGAGTATTTAGGAATTAGCGGAGACCATCCACAAAGTTATCGCTATTTTATGAATCAACAAATCTTTAATCATATTGATATTGATATCAATAATACTCGAGTTCCACTTGGCGATGTGACCGATATTGATGCTGCTTGTGATGAGTATGAATTGGCCATCCAACAAAAAGGTGGTATTGATATTCAGTTGTTAGGCATTGGGCGCAATGGGCACATCGGATTTAATGAGCCCTCATCGTCATTAATGTCGCGTACTCGTGTGAAAACCTTAACCAGAGCAACAATTGACGATAATGCACGTTTTTTCTCTGAGGATGAATTTCAGCCTCACTTATCGATTACCATGGGTATTGGCACTATTTTGGATTCAAAAAAAGTAATGTTGTTGGCTACGGGCGAATCCAAAGCGGATGCTGTAAAGGCGATGATCGAAGGTCCAGTGACAGCATCTTGCCCCGCCTCTGCATTACAATTACATCGTAATGCTATTGTTGTGATTGATGAAGCCGCAGCGTCTAGATTGCTTGATGTTGATTTTTATAAACATATTGAAGCAGAAAATGTAAAACTAAACAGGTAAGGTTTAGCGAGTTAAGTTTTTTCATGTTTTTAGACGTATAATTTCTTGCATTGTGCTATTCATAAAAAAGCCCATTATCTCCGTCAATGGGCAAGTTACTACAACTTTCCTGAAGGCCTGCTTGCGCAACTCGAAGAGAGTTATCTGCGGGTTACTTTTCTGTACCATTAATCCAACTGCGTAGTAGCTGAAAATTTTCGTCAATTAAAATCATGCTGGCGTAAAAGCCGGGTTTAATTGCCCCTAATGTGGTTGAATTTCCCATCATGGCCGCAGGATAAGTACTGGCCATACGGATAGCTTCGTCTGGTGCTATACCTACTTGTGTGATGGTATTTTTTATTGCAGTTAGCATATCCAAATCAGAGCCCGCGAGAGTGCCTGCGGCATTCGTAAGTTTTCCATCAGTGTAAAAAATTTGCTCACCATAAAGTTTAAAATTTTTATTTTTTGCACCTACACTTGCCATAGCATCAGTGACTAAAATAATTTTTCCTGGCGTCTTGGCTTGATGCGCTACTTTTAAAGTGCTTGGGTGTACGTGAAAACCATCAACGATAATGCCGCACCACGCATGACTATTTTCTAATGCTGCGCCAACCATGCCGGGCTCGCGGCTGGTAAATGGAGTCATCGCATTAAATAAATGCGTAAAACTGGTAACACCTGCGGCTAATGCAATTTTGGTTTGTTCGTAATTCGCGGCACTGTGACCTGCAGCGACAACCACTCCTGCTTTGGTTATGCGTTCAATCATTTCTGGTGTTGTTAATTCCGGTGCTATAGTCACGAGTGTTTTGCCAAACTTTAATGATGTGAGCAAATTAAATGCAGCTTCATCAATAGTTTTAAACTTTTCGGCTTTATGTACACCTTTACGTTCAGGATTTAAAAACGGACCCTCTAAATGAATACCTAAAACACCGGGTACTTTTTCGCGAATCGCTTGCGCAACAGCGGCAATAGCGCTTTCAACCACTGTCAAATCATCACTAATCAGTGTGGGGTAAAAACCGGTGGTACCAAATTGACGGTGAGCTTCACCAATAGTGCGCAGTGTTTCAACTGTAGGTGCGTCATTAAATAATACGCCACCGCCGCCATTCACTTGCGTATCGATTAACCCTGGAATTAAGCGTTGGTTTTGCAAGTTGATAATTCTATCCACTGTCGGAGGAAGATTTTGCTCATCGCATAGTGCAATGATTTTTTCATCTTCCACAATAACAGCTTGCTGCATTAACCATTGTTCGCCGGTAAAAATTTGGCCGTTGATAAGGGCGCTGATCATGTTACTGTCTCCATAACCTTGTACTAAATAGGGCTGTTTATCGTAACCGTAATTGCGTCGAGGATAATTCTTACCCATAACAAGATTGCCAGTTTTTGTGTGAATAGGGGTCGCATATTCATGCTATTAGGATTATTGCATTACAAAAGACAACGTTGTCATTGTGAGCTGGTTTCATTGTCTTGTAAAGTGAACAGTAAGTTTTTTAGGAGCAATGCATTAAATAAATTTAAAAGAAGCTATCTTTCTGCCCATGGTAGGGGCATCCGTAGAATGGTTTAGCTTAGTTTTTACGGCTGCCCACTGGGCAGGTTGAGTCGCGTACAATTAACTCTGGGTAAAAACCTTCGCTCTCGACACTTTTTTCGCCGTTGCGCATGATTTCAATCAGCAGTGTGGTGGCGTGCTGTGCGATGGTGCGTATAGGTTGTTGTGCTGTGGTAAGGTTTGGCCATGCTTGACGAGAGAAAGGGGAATCTTCAAAGCCGACGATAGAGAGTTGGTGCGGTACATCAATCCCCTGAATTCGTGCGGCAAAGAGTGTGCCTGCGGCTATCTCATCGTTACAGGCAAATACAGCGGTGGGTTTGCTCGCACCGCTGAGTAATTGTCGCGTACGTTTTACGCCCGACTCAAACGAGTATTCGCCGCCAACAATCAGCTTTTTGTCCAGCGTAATTTTGTTGTCCTTCAGTGCTGCCTTGTAGCCCTCTAAGCGTTCAGTGCTGGATTTATGTGCTTCATCCCCGCCTAAAAAGGCAATGGCTTTATGGCCTAGGTCAATGAGGTACTGTGTGATTTTATAGGCTGCAGTACGGTCATCAATAAATACACAAGGTAAGTTGTTGTCGGGAGGTGTTGCACCAGACAGAATACGCACATACTTTAATTTGCGTTTATTGAGAGCAGACAATACATCAGGCATTTCTGATACTGGCGGCGTTAGTACTAACCCGCCGACACGGCTGCGGTCAACCATGCCAATAATTTCCTCGATAATGGTCTTGGATTTCGCATCGCAGGGGTGAATCACCAGTTCATAACCCTGACGATGGCATTCACCCAAAATGCCGCGTTGCATGTCGATCACGTAATTACTGTTGGGATTATCGTAGATGAAGCCTATGGATGACGCTGCGCCACGCAGTAAGCGGGCTGAAAGGTTGGGTTGATAATTCAGCTCTTTAACTGCCTTCATGACCTTGTCTTGCAAGTCTTGACCAACGGTACCCTCCTTGTTGATAACGCGCGAAACAGTTTTGAACGAAACACCGGCAACGCGGGCTACATCTTTAATTGTGGCTTTCATAGAGTTATATGCTGCTTTATGGCTATAGTTTATAAGAGTAGTAAATTGCGTGAGCTAATGTAAAGCATTTTGCGCTAGGCTACACTCCGTGATAATTTCAGGTTGTTGGCTATCGTAAAAATAAGCAGTTCAATAATAATGAGGAAGTTACCATGTGCATGCTTAAAAAGATCATTTCCGCTTTTTTAACCAGCACAGTTTTTGCTGGTATTTTTGTAGTCTCTGTTCAAGCGCAACCAACGCTGGAAAAGTTGTGGTTGACCGAAGGCTTGAAGGTTCCTGAATCGGTATTGGTGTTTCGCGAAGGCCGAACTAATTATTTACTGGTTTCGCAAATTGACGGCGACCCCAGTGTTGCTGATGGTCAAGGTGGGATTGCCAAAATGTCCCTCAGTGGTGATTTGGATAAGCCCGATTGGGTTACAGGTTTGAATGCACCTAAAGGTATGGGGGTCTATGGCGGCAAACTGTATGTCGCTGATTTGACCGAAGTGGTAGTCATCAATCTTAAATCAGCAGAGATCGAGAAAAAAATTCCTGTGCCCGGAGCCCAATTTTTAAATGATATTACCGTAGACAGTAAAGGCGTGGTTTATGTATCGGATACTAAAACCAATAAAGTGCATCGCATTATTAATGACGTGGTAGAGGATTACCTACAAAAAGTTGAAAGTGCTAATGGTTTGAAAATGATTGGCCCAAATTTAGTCGTGGGTTCGGGCACTCATTTATTGTTGTTTGATGGACAAAAAAACAAACTACAAATTGCGACCGGCTTTGCGCAGGCGATTGATGGTGTAGAAGCTATAGGTAAAGGCGACTTTCTGGTGTCTTGCTGGCAAGGGTTAATATACTACGTTCATTTGGACGGGCGAATAGAATTATTACTGGATAGCCAACAAGCTAAAATCAATACGGCGGATATCGGGTTTGACTCGGTAACTCAAACTGTTTTTGTGCCTAATTTTTTCAAAAACTCTGTAACTGCTTATAAAGTTGTCGATCAGCAATAGGTTTATCAAGGCTATTGCTCGGTGAATGTTGTGGCGTATTAACTCAATGGCTTTGTAGGCACTGATCGATAGGGTAATAAACTCAACTGGGGCGCTTACGTGGGTGTATACCTTCATCTTAAAAAGCGTATTAATCAATTCAGCACTTTAATACGAGAGTTTTTGATCATCGTATCAGTGGCTCTTTTGTTTATTGGTGTTAATGCGTATGCCGAGCAACAAGCGCCGCGCATGGTGTTTAAACATGTGTTACAAGATCAGCTCGCCTCTATAGGCTATGTCACCACTATTGCGCAAGATTTACAGGGGTTCATGTGGTTTGGCGGTGCTAATGGTTTAGCTCGTTATGACGGTTACACTTTAATTATTTTTCGCCATGAGGATGCAAACCCCAACAGCATAAGCCACAGTCATATCAATCATATTACACTAGGGCGTGATGGCGCTTTATGGATAGCTACGCGCAATGGCATTAATTTATATGATGCCAACCAACATAATTTCAAGCATTTTCAAGTTTCTGCTGATGCTGGTGACAATGACGTTAATTGGTTGCAGGAGGATCGTAAAGGTCATTTTTGGTTAGGTACTCGCGCTGGCTTTTTTCGTTTTGATCCGGCGCAAAATGCGGCATGGAAAATTGAAGATAAAACTCACGCAGCAATTCCTGATGCCAGTCAGAGCATTTGGTCGATTGTCGATGATTCTGAAGGCAACATTTGGCTTGCTTCGCAAACCTATGGTGTTAGTCGCTACGACCCAGTCAATGAACGATTCGAATATTTTACCCGTCCCGTAAATGAGCCTAATGCCTACGGTTTTAACGATACGCGCCGACTGTATATCGACAACGAAAACAATTTAATGGCCGCCACCTATGGCGATGGGCTTTATCGCTTCGATAAAACTGAGCGTCAATTTGTAAAAATTAATCACGATACCAGCGAAAAGGGCGCAACCGTTTGGGCTATGTTGGTTGATCGCCACGATAATTTATGGGTTGGCGATGGCAGTCATCTACATCTTCGTCCAGCACAACAGCAAGATTTTTTTTCCTACGCTTATAGTGACGCTGATTCTACTAGCCCTGGAAATTATGTCGTCAACGATGTTTTCGAGGATCGTGCAGGCGATATCTGGGTGGGCTATTTCCCATCGGGAGTAGATTTGGTGGATCCTATGGCATCTGCCTTCCAAAATTACACTCATGCATCAAACAACGCCAATAGTATTACCGATGGCGGTGTTTCTTCAGCGATAGAGGATCATGCCGGCAATTTTTGGATTGGAACGGGATACGGGCTTAATTATGTAGATCGTACTCGCAATCAGGTAACACGGTTTGTATATGAACCCAGTAATCCTAATGGGCTTTCGGGCAGCACCATTCTTTCGATTGTTGAATCATCGGAACACAATCTTTGGTTGGGTATTTGGTCAGGCGGCTTAAATTTTTATAACCCTAAATCGGGAGAGTTTACACATTATTTGCCCGATGGTGGGCCGCATAGTTTACATGGCCGTGAAGTTTGGTCAGTGATTGAAGATAGCCAGCATAACCTGTGGTTAGCGACCGAAGAAGGGCTTAATAAATTTGATACTTCAACCAAACAGTTTGAGTATTTTTTACCTCCGCCTGAATTTTTGGGGGGCGAAAAAGTGCTTTACTCGCATATTGTGTACGAAGATCACCAGAAAAATTTGTGGTTGGGCTCCATGCATGGACTCTATTTGTTCGATCGTACAACAAAGCGCTTTACGCGTTATCAACATAATCCAGCCGATGATACAAGCTTAAGTGCAGATTTTGTGTTGAGTATTTACGAAGATGCCCATCGCAATTTATGGATTGGTACAGAGGGTGGTGGTCTAAGTTTGCTGGACAGAACGACTGGAAAATTTGTTACATATACGATGAAAGATGGTTTAGTGGATAATGTAATTGGCAGTATCGTAGCGGATGAAAAGGGCAATTTATGGTTGGGGACGCAAAAAGGCATTGCCTGTTTTGATGTAGAAAAACGTAGCTTTCGTACCTACGATAAGCATCATGGATTGGCGGATAATCTTTACAATCGTAATGCTGCATTACTAACACATAACAATGAAATACTTATGGGGCACAGCAAAGGCTTTACCTTATTTAAGCCGGAGCAACTTAAGTTAAATGAGTTTACACCTAATGTAGTAATCACGTCGTTGGAGTTAGGTAATAAACCGGTATCCATAGGCGCACCTGACTCACCTCTCAGTAAATCCATTGAAGCGATTACAAGTTTGCAATTGGATTACCATACGGCGGTTTTTTCATTGGAATTTGCTGCACTCAGTTACCATCATGTTGAAGATAATCAATATGCGTATCGGTTGAGTGGTTTTGAAGAAAATTGGAATTATGTCGGAAAGCGTCATTCCGCCACTTACACCAATCTCAGTCCTGGAACTTATATTTTTGAAGTTAAGGGCGCTAATAATGATGGACTCTGGAGCCCTTATCCGGCCACTTTACAAATAGAAATTTTACCGCCTTATTGGCGTACTTGGTGGGCGTATAGTATTTATTTCCTCATCATCTTGGGGCTTGGGTACTGGTTTTTTCATATGTATCGGCTGAAGCTTCTGTATCAAGCTGAAAAGCTGGAGCAAGAGCGCATCATTAATAAGCGTCTAACACAAATTGATCGCTTGAAAGATGAATTTTTGGCTAACACTTCCCATGAATTACGCACCCCCTTAAATGGTATTATCGGTTTGGCGGAGTCTTTAGCTGAGGGTATCGCCGGCGAGGTTTCACCTAAAATGAAACATCATTTAGCGTTAATTATTGAAAGCGGAAAACGCTTGTCAAATTTGGTGAATGATATTCTCGATTTTTCAAAATTAAAAAATAGAGGCCTAACGCTCTATAAGAAAAATATTGATTTGCGTGTGCTTGTAGATGTTGTTTTTACTCTTTCTAAACCTTCAATTGAAAAAAAACCTGTCGTCTTTGTTAACAATGTTCCTAAGAGCTTGCTCTCTGTATTCGCTGATGAAGATCGTGTATTGCAAATTTTACATAACCTCATAGGTAATGCTGTGAAGTTCACAGATCGCGGTGTTATCAGTGTGGGTGCAAAAGTTATTAATGATTTTGTTCATATCGAGGTGGGCGATACGGGCATGGGTATTCCTAGTGATCGTATTGGTGAAATATTTGAAAGTTTTACTCAATTGGATGGCGGCGCTAATCGCATGCAGGCAGGTGCTGGTTTGGGCTTGTCTGTAGCTAAACAATTGGTTGAGCTGCACGGCGGTAGTATTCGGGTTGAGTCTGTTTTAGGTATAGGCTCTACATTTATATTTACCTTGCCTATAAGTTATGACTTGCCGGAAAAAATTCACTCGAAACATATGGCGGATGTTGTGAATCGTTTGAGTAGTCATAATATCAGGATTGAGCCAGAGTCATCGGAACTGCCATTATCGCCCACTAAAAGTACGGTATTAATTGTTGATGACGATTCTATTAATCGCAAAGTAATCGCTAATTTTTTGTCGATGGGTGGTTACCATATTGTTGAAGCTGATTGTGCCGAGGATGCCTTTGCTATTGTGGCCAGCCAGCCCATCGATTTGGTATTGCTGGATATTATGATGCCACGTATTTCTGGTTATGATGCATGCAAGTCGTTGCGTCAAAAATTTCCTGCGCATGAATTGCCAATTATTTTGTTAACTGCACGCAGTCAGATAAATGATTTGGTGATGGGGTTTGAGGCCGGCGCGAATGATTTTATGGTTAAACCCATTGCTAAGGAGGCTTTGCTGGTTCGCGTTGCAACTCATCTTCAATTGCATGATGTTACACGTAACCTAGATAAGAAAGTTGCTGAGCGTACTGATGAATTGAATAAAAGTAATGCTGTCTTAAAAGTTGCTCAAGAAGAGCTTGAAGAGGCGTATAAAAAATTGGAAGCGGCAAGCCTTACCGATCCATTAACAGAGTTAAATAATCGCCGTTTCTTAAATCAATCCATAGAGGGGGATATTGCTATTGTTGAACGCAATTATCAAAATTGGTTTAACAATCAGCTCTACACCGACTTAAAATTACCTTACCCTTATGAACAGGATTTAATGTTCATGATGTTAGATATTGATTATTTTAAAATAGTCAACGATACCTATGGTCATAGCGCGGGCGATAAGCTATTGCATCAGCTTGGGCAATTGCTAAAAAACATTTTACGTGAATCTGATTATTTAATTCGCTGGGGTGGCGAAGAGTTTTTAATAGTGGTGCGCTACTGTAACCGTGAGGAGGTTACCGACTTAGCCGAACGTATTCGCCAAAAAGTTGCCGAAAATATATTTGACTTAGGTAATGATCAACATATTCATAAAACTTGCTCCATTGGTATGGCAGCATTTCCATTTTATCGGTCGGCTCCTTCAACAATAACCTGGGAGCAAGTGATAGACACAGCTGATAAGGCACTTTATCTTGCAAAAGATAAAGGCCGTAATTGTTGGGTCAATATTGTTTCGAATGATAATCAATCGGCCGGTTTATTGAATCCCGCAGTGGGTGAGAATTTGGCTACATTAGTTGAGCAGAATATCGTAACACTAGAGTTTTCTCCTTCGTTTTAATCTTTTACACGATTAAATACGGCTAGTTGTTCTGTGCTGGCTTCTTTTTGATGTTTGACCTTCCATTCTTCATAGGGCATGCCGTAAATGTGTTCACGTACATTTTCATAATCTAGGTTGATATTTTGTTCTGTAGCCGCGGCGAGATACCACTTACTGAGGCAGTTGCGACAAAAGCCGGCTAGATTCATTAAATCAATATTTTGCACATCGCTACGTGCTTCTAAGTGCGCGATTAAACGGCGCAATACGGCGGCTTCTAATTGTGTTTGTTGAAGCGAATCAAGTTCATTAATGTTCATGGTGTGACCTAACTATTTTATGTGCAATTAATTTTTTGTGGATAAGGCTATTTTATTCGGTGAGCTACTACAAAAGCTATTGTCCACGCTTTCGTAGTTTATTGGCGCACATTAGTGAACAATTTTGGTGAAAAATTGAGCTAAATGTGACGGTTGCTGTTGTTTTTTGCGCCATTATTGACACGTGAATTTTTATTCTTGAACCTCAAGGGATACAGCCTATACTCAAAACGAATTGCGCGCTGTGAAGATAGGGGAGTTTTGCGTGAATATTATTATCGGCATGATTGTTATTTTTGGTTGTATTATCGGCGGTTTTGTTTTGAGCGGCGGCCATATCATGGCGCTGTTTCAGCCTAAAGAAGTGATGATTATTTGTGGTGCATCTTTGGGTGCAATGATTATTGGTAATCCTCTTGCGATTAGTATTGGTGTGGTCAAATCGGCGGGAGCCTTGATGACGCCTTCCAAATACAAAAAGCAGTTGTATCTTGATCTTCTTACCATGCTCTACGATATTTTCAACAAAACTCGCCGTGAAGGCTTAATGTCGATAGAGGGTGATATTGAAGAACCAGAAACGAGTCCTATTTTTAGTAATTATCCTGCCATCCTTAAAGATCATCATGCGGTCGAGTTTATTTGCGACTATCTGCGTATTATGGTGGCGGGCAACATGGCGCCACATGAGCTCGAAGCACTTATTGATCAAGAGTTAGAAGGGCATCATCAAGAGCAAGCGCTTATTCCGTCTGCGATTATTGGCGCTGCGGATGGTTTGCCCGGCTTCGGTATTGTGGCCGCTGTATTGGGTATTGTTATTACAATGGGGAGTTTGGGTGGGCCGCCGGAAGAGTTGGGGCACCATGTGGCATCGGCTTTGGTGGGTACGCTTTTAGGTATTTTATTTGCGTATGGTTTTATTGCTCCATTTGCTTCTTATCTCAATCATAAAAACCGCGATGAGGCTCATTTCTATTCCTGTATCAAAGCCTGTTTGGTGGCATCCATGAATGGAGTTCCACCACAAATTGCCGTTGAGTTTGGCCGCAAGGTTCTCTATCACAGTGTTCGCCCCAGTTTTAAAGAATTGGAAGAACAATATCGTGCGAAAAAATAAGGGTAACTGACAATGGAAAAGGGTGCCCAGCCGATAATTATTATCAAGAAAAAAGGTCACGGCCACGGTCATCATGGTGGTGGTTGGAAAGTGGCGTTAGCGGATTTTATGACAGCCATGATGGCGTTTTTTATGTTGATGTGGTTGTTGGGAAGCACGTCGAAAGAACAGCAAAAAGCTATTTCGGGCTATTTTAATAATCCGGGCAGCGAGTACGCTATTGGTGAGGGCGGCGCTAACCCCGGTCTTATTAGTGCAGAGCAACCACAGGTCGAATCGCACTCTAATGAGCCGCAAACGGACAGTAAAAGCGATCATGATAATTCGCAAGAAAATACTCAAACGCAAACTGCTGAGCAAATTAGCGAGGCGAAGCTTAAAAAGGAATTGGAGCGAATTGAAAAAGAACAGCTCGAACAATTACAAACTCAATTGAAAGAAGAAATTAATCAAGATGCAGTGTTCCAGCAAATTAAGGATCAAATTCTTATCGATTTCACTGCGCTAGGGTTACGTATTCAAATTGTCGATAAGGATCAGCGACCCGGTTTTGACGTAGGCAGCGCACGGATGAAGCCTTATATCGAAGAAGTACTAAGGGCCTTAGCGCCACTGCTAGATAAAGTGCAAAACAAAATCAGCGTAACGGGGCATACTGATTCCACAACTTATGGTTCGGGAGCTACCTACAGTAACTGGGAGTTGTCGGCTGATCGTGCTAACTCTGCGCGCCGTGCGTTAGTGCAGGGTGGGTTCCCTGAAGAAAAAATTGCAACGGTGCAAGGTATGAGCTCATCAGCTCCGTTGATTCCAGATAAGCCGGATGCGCCTATTAATCGTCGTATCGCCATTATTGTGCTTAAAAAAGCCGTAGCGGATGCGTTGAGCAATGGTGGTACTGGCATTAGCAGTAAGGATTTGATTAAGTCTGATGATGCCTTGAGTGAGCCTAAGCAACACATTATGACGCAAAAAGAAGTGGATGCAGCGACAGATGCTAAACACTAATCTGTAGTTTTTTACTCGATAAAACCTCACAGGCTAATGTGCTTTTTTAAAAAGACCCTCAGGTCATACCAGAGGGTCTTTTTATTTTGCGAGTAATTTATCGGTGAGCCTGGGCATATTGTTTATACTTACCCGCCTTCAATTTCATGTAGTTGTTCTATGAATAATCACCTCCAAGCCACCTTAACGGAAGGTGATGTTGCACGACATTTAAAAACCATGGCAATTCCTATGGTGTGGGGATTGATGGCGACCATGTCCATGAATGCCATAGAAGCGTTTTATGTTGCTCATCTTGGGCGACAGGCGCTCGCGGCGTTTAGCTTTACGTTTCCTGTTGTTATGGTGCTCACCAGTTTGGGGATTGGTTTAGGTGCGGGCACTTCATCGGCAGTAGCTCGGGCTATTGGCGAGGGTAACGAATATAAGGCCAAGCGTTTGGCAACAGACGCTATGAGCCTGACGTTTCTGGTTTCTGTTCTGGTGTGTTTTCTTGGTTGGATTGGTCTTAATCCGTTATTTTTGAGTTTGGGCGCAACACCAGAGCTACTTCCGCACATTCGTTCTTACATGGCTATTTGGTATTTTAGTGCGCCTTGTTTGTTGGTACCTATGGTCAGTTTGGCGGCCTTGCGTGCTATGGGCATGAGCCAAATCCAAGGTTATTTAATGAGCGCTGCCGCGCTGTTTAACGTTCTGCTCGACCCCTTGTTGATTTTTGGTTACGGTTTTATTCCTTCATTGGGTTTACAAGGTGCGGCTATTGCTACCTTAATTACGCGTCTGTGTATGCTGGTGATTGCCACTTATATATTACGCACGCACGTAAATTTATTGATTAGCCCCCTCGTCTCTTGGGTAACCTTGCGTACGTCTTGGATGACCATTGTATACGTAGGGGTACCTGCTATGTGCGCAAATGTAATCATCCCTGTTGCTAGCGCTATAGTGGTAAAAATGATGGCGACTTACGGTACAGATGCAGTAGCAGGACTGGGCATAGCCACACGCATAGAGCCGCTTATGTTAATTGTGTTTTATGCGCTTTCTGGTGTGATTGGCCCTTTTTTTGGACAGAACCGTGGTGCAGGTAAGGTGGAACGATTAAGCGAAGCTATTCGTGTTTTAACCCGTTTTAGCTTGTTGCTTGGTGTAGTCTTAGCGTTGATTTTGTGGAGTTGGGGTAGTGTTATTGCGGGGCTGTTTGGCGGGCATCATTCGGTGATTACTATTGCTGCGAGCTATTTGGCCATCACGCCGCTTAGTTATGGAGCTTATGGGATCGTGATGTCGGTAAATGCCGCATTTAATGGCCTTGGTCGTCCTTGGCCGGCAATGACACTATCGGCGGCTCGTGTACTCTTCGTGTATTTGCCTTTGGCTTATGTCGGCCAATATTTTTGGCAGATGCAGGGAATTTTCATCGCGACGGCGACTACTAATTTGCTAATAGGTATATGGGCGTGGTGGTGGATTCGTCAATACATTAGCCAGTTGCCCTCACTGGCGGTACAACATCTTAATAGCTGACTAGGCTATAATCGCGGCCTTTTACGATTCCCCGGTCGATGGTGCAGATTATCCGCGTTGATAAACTGTTGCGTCGATAACTTTCCGAATTTGGTATAACAAACCGTCATGATCAATTTAAAAACCGAATTGGCTAAACGCCGCACTTTCGCCATTATCTCGCACCCAGATGCGGGTAAAACCACTGTAACTGAAAAGTTGTTGCTGTGGGGGAATGCCATTCAATTAGCTGGTTCGGTAAAAGGTAAGCGCGGGCCGCACGCCAAATCGGATTGGATGACAATGGAGCAAGAGCGCGGAATTTCTGTGACATCTTCGGTGATGCAGTTCCCCTATAAGGGGCGCGTGGTTAATTTGCTCGATACTCCCGGCCATGAGGACTTCTCTGAGGATACCTATCGGACACTTACCGCAGTAGATTCGGTATTGATGATGATTGACGGTGCCAAAGGTGTTGAGGATCGCACGATTAAATTAATGGAGGTATGCCGCTTACGAGACACGCCCATCCTCACGTTTATCAACAAGATGGATCGTGAAAGCCGAAATCCCGTGGAATTGCTTGATGAAATTGAAAGCGTGTTAAAAATCACCGCGGCACCGATCAATTGGCCATTAGGTAGCGGTAAAGAATTCGTTGGCGTTTATAATTTTTACACCGACGTGATTCACGTCTATCAACAAGGTATGGGACATACCATTCCCGATGATATTCAAATTAATGGTCTTGCCAGCGATGAAGCTACCAAATTACTCGGCAGCTATGCAGATGATGTGCGCGAGGAAATTGAATTTGTACGCGGTGCAACGCATCAATTTAATTTAGAAGAATATTTGGCGGGTCGCATGACCCCCGTATTTTTTGGAACGGCGTTAGGGAATTTTGGCGTGCGCGAAATGCTTGATGGTTTTGTGGAGTGGGCACCAACACCGCGTAGCCGCAAAGCCCATGAGCGTGTTGTTGAAGCCAATGAAGAAAAGTTCAGCGGTTTTATTTTTAAAATTCAAGCCAATATGGATCCGAAACATCGTGATCGCATTGCGTTTATGCGAGTTTGCTCTGGAGTCTATTCGCAAGGTATGAAAATGAAGCATGTGCGCATCGGCAAAGAAATTAAAATTGCTGATGCTGTAACTTTTATGGCAGGTGATCGAAGTGCTGTCGATGAAGCACTTGCGGGCGATATTATTGGTTTACATAATCACGGCACAATTCAAATTGGCGATACGTTTACCGAAGGCGAGGAGTTAAAATTTACCGGTATTCCTCATTTCGCCCCTGAATTATTCCGCCGTATCCGGTTAAAAGATCCGCTCAAAATGAAGCAGCTGCAAAAGGGGTTGCAGCAGTTATCGGAAGAGGGGTCAACACAGGTCTTCTTCCCGCTGAATAATAACGATATTGTTGTTGGCGCCGTGGGTGTATTGCAGTTTGAAGTGGTCGCCTATCGTCTTAAAGATGAATATAAAGTTGAAGCTGTTTATGAGCCGGTAAATGTCACTACGGCGCGTTGGTGTGAATGCAGCGACAGTAAAAAGCTTGAAGAATTTAAAAATAAATGCAGCGAAAATTTAGCGCTGGATGGCGGTGGTCATTTAACGTACCTAGCAACTTCGCGTGTAAACTTATCACTGACTCAGGAGCGACACCCAGATGTTGAGTTCAGGGCAACGCGTGAGCATTAATAATGTAAACGTATAGTTGGGTTGCGTGGCTTATGTTAGTTAATGCCAACTTACGTGAGGTATATGAGTGACAGCTGCTGATCGCAATAAAGATTTGGTGTGGGATCTCGAAGCTTTTAACCAACGCCAACGTGCCATAGATTTTGTAATGGGTTTTGAAAACAAGCTTTGTGTTTTTTCTAGTTCTGTTGAGCAGTTGTATACCAATTACAATATTTTTTTTCCCCGAGAAGAAGCGCGCAAGTTGGTTATATTACCGAATCCTTATGCTCATCATGATACTTTTAATGGGATTCCCGAACAGGCAGTTACTGCTACCGGCATGGAAATTACGGCTGGTATCTTTAAAGAAAAACCTACGTTGTTTTTACGTATTCCTTTCAGACAGGGTGCAGTTAAATTCCGGACTATTCCTTTGCAAATAGGACTGCGCGTAATTCAGCAACAATGCGCTCCTGAAAAACCTTTTTTGCCAGTACTGATGAAAGGTGATTTACGAGAGCTGGATGCATCAACCCCCTGCTTGCATTTACATCGCATACATCTCAATCGACTTGAGTCACACTCCATGCTGGAGCGTCGTGATATAGAGAAAGTGATTCGTCAACGTTTAGACGATTTAATCTAATCCGGTTCCTGTATTTAAATCACCCCTGAAAAAACCATTCACGTGGTTTTTTCAGGGGATATTACAACTTTATTTTTTGGGCAGTACGAATTTCAATGGTGCAGTAAATTCAAAGGTTGCACCGCTAACTGCATCTGGTGTTGCAGGGTATGGCGCGGCTTTATTGACAGCTTCTAAAGCTGCTTCATCCAATATGTCGACGCCCGAGCTTTGCAATAATGATGTGCTAATGACATTACCTTGGCGATTAATCACCACCGATATGCGTACGTTACCTTCTAAGTTTTTGTCCAGTGCTTTTTTGGGGTAACGAGTGCTAGAGAAAATCTTTTTCAGTAAATCAGAAACATAAAATTGACGTGCGAGTAATGTCTGGGCTGTTAATGCGGGTTTTTCATCTTCCTCATTATTTGGTGTAACAGCAGCGACAGATGAAACACTTTTTTGTGCGGCCGCCGCTTTTGCAGCTTCGACTTTTGCGGCTTCGGCTTTAAGTGCTGCTAATTGTTTTGCTGAATCTGCAGAAGATGCTTGAGCAGAACTTTTTACGTTCTCTTTTTCTTTTTCCGCTGCTAACTCAGCGGGTGATTTAATCTTGCTCCAAGCCGCAATTTCAGCGCTACGTTCTTTTGTGGGCTTTATGCGTTCAAAACGTGCTTTTAGGTCGGCACTTACGTTGCCAACTTTAAGGATATTATCTTTATAGTCTGATGAGAGTGGAACGCGGCCAACCCATGTGCGCATTAACATAAAGAAAAATTTGTCACTGGCAATATTGCCTAGCATTACGTCATTGACTGATACATTAACTCCCTTATTGGGTTCGTAACTAAATACAATTACGTCATTTTGCAAAAAGCGCCCTTTGAACAATCCGTCAAACTTCACCATGTTATCTGCTTGTTCAGTTAAGAGTGCGGGGGCGTTATTAATAGCCATACCTTCAATCCACCAACGACTAAAGCGACGAGTGGCTACACCGTCAGGAGCCACAATCTTTAATTCCATGCGCATCGCTTGATTGCTGGCAAGTAAAGTATCAGCGTTATCACTGAGCGGATTGGAATAAAGGGCACCAATAAACTGTTCTTTTCCTAGATCGGTGTGTACGGCTATACCATTCAGCATCGGCTCTGCAGCAAGGCAAAACGAGCTAATGCAGACTAGCAAAAAGCTGAGTATAAGTTGCGTGTTAGATTTTAGGCGCATGGTGAGGCTACTCTCATTCTATTTATTGATTGTTAACTGGGTATCACATCCCTATTGAGCGCTTGCTCCAATACTGCTCAGTATAATATATAAAATTAGCATATCAGGATATTCTCTGTTAAACGTGCGTATCTTGTTAAATATCATATTTATTTTACATTGAATAAAAAATAATGACTTATTAGCGATTGTGCCTGTCTGGATGCTGCTTTTTTTGCCACAATAAGATCATTCTATAAATATCTTTCACATCACATAGGAAAGAACATGGAAATAAAACCACTGCCTAAGTTGTCTCGTGATTATGTTGAGCAGCTATTGTCCGGCATACCTTTTTTTAAATTGGTAAAACAACAGGATCCTTGGCAGTTTGAGTTATTGTTGCAAGCTTCACGTATAGTGACTTATTTGCCCAGTGAGATAATCTTGCAGCGCGGTGATTATGATCAATGGCTTTATTTTTTACTTAAGGGCCGCCTTGCTGTTTATGTCGATGATCCACTTAAAGGTGAACTTGTTAATTATGTAACACCAGGCGAAGTTTTTGGCGATTTGGCCCAATTGATGGGGCAGCCACGCACCGCAACAGTGCTTTCTGATCCCGGTTTTCGTGAATCTATTGTTTTAGCAACTGATTCAACTATTTTTGGTGATATTACATCCACTCGTCCTATTACACTACAGACCAAGCTTGCTTATTATCGTAACTCGGTTCACAACTTACGTTGGAAACTGGAGGTGTATCGTTCGCATCATTTGCAGCATTCGCTTGCAAATAGGCATCGCCAGGTTAAGCTCTATACGGGGGTAAAGGACACGCTTGATGAATTGCGTGCGCTGTATGAGCAAGCGCAGGCACTTGCAGCATTGTTGTTGGAGTGGAATCGCGAGTTTGGTGTATTGACTCTAGAGTCCTCTCCTCCACAAGATGAATATAATCTATAAACTCGAAGTCTTTATTGTTAAGCGATTGAGCATTTCACTGGGCAAAATAATTTTAATAAGCCTGCTACACTTTCAGCAGATTTACTCATTTTTTCTTCCTGCGGGTTGCATGACCTATGAAATTTGAAGATATGAAGTTGGTTTATGGTTATCCGTTGCAATTGCAGACTAGCAATGTATCCGGTCAGCCTGAAAGATTTTCTTGTCGTTTAATTGGCTGTTTGCCAGGGCGAAGTATTCTTCTCTCGGTACCGAAAATGGCCGGTAAGCTGGTGCGTTTCCGTACTGGACAAAAAGTTGTTGCTCGGATGATGGTAGATAATGGCATAGGTATTTTTGCCAGCGTAGTAGAAACGCAAACGGCGGATCCATACCCCATTTTACATATTAGCTATCCAGATAATGTGAGTTTTAAAGGGATTCGCGGTGCAACCAGAGTTGCTATTGATCAGCCTGTAGAAGTTTTTAATATGGCTAACCTAAGTGAGGCTATAGCAGGGACTATTGTTGATATCAGCGTTACGGGGGCTCGAATTGAGGCAGGGGCTATGCTGGGCAATGCTGGTGATCAAATACAGATTGGTATGCGTGTAACGGTTTCAAATATAGTGCGTGATTTAACAGTTCAGGCAATTATACGCTCAAGGGTAGAGGCCGACCCTGATGGGTTTACCAGTAATATGGTTGCTTACGGTGTAGAGTTTATCCCTCCTGAAGAAGATAAGTTATTAATGCTCTACGCATTTGTGTATGCTCAAATTGGCGGTGAGGAAGTTATTGGCGGCTGATTTCGAATAAATTGGAAAGCAAATAAAAACGGGCGCCATTTGGCGCCCGTTTTTATTTTGACGTCACAAGCTATTAAGCAGCTGGTGTAGCCGCTACAACGGCTTTAGGCTTGCGGCCACGTTTTGCTGGAGTTGTACTAGCTGGTTTGGCAGCTGGCGCTTTGTTGGCAACTACTTTTTTGGCGGCTGGAGCTTTTTTAACGGCTACTTTTTTGGCTACCGGAGCTGCTTTAGCTACGGTCACTTTTTTTGCTGCGGGGGCTTTTTTTACTGCTGGTTTTTTTGCTGCTGCTTTCTTGGCTGCAGCAGCGGTTTTCTTAGCGGCAGCTTTTGCTTTCAATGCGGCTTTCTTGGCAGCAGCTTTTGCTTTCAGTGCAGCTTTTTTGTCAGCAATTTTTTTCTTGGCTGCAGCTTTTTGTGCTGCAACTTTAGCTCTCAATGCTTGCTTTTTGGCGGTTGCTTTTGCTCTCAGTGCAGCTTTTTTAGCGGCAATTTTAGCTTTAGCGGCTGCTTTCTTAGCGGCTACTTTGCTTTTAGCAGCAGCTTTTTTAGCAGCAGCTTTTAAACGCTTAGCAACTGCAGCTTCGGCTTTAGCAACAGCTTTCTCATGGGCTGCAGCCAACTTGTTTGCAGCTTTAATGGCAGCAACTTGTTTTTTTGCATCTGCAACAGCTGCTTTAGCAGCATCAGCATCTTTCTTAGCAGCAGCAACAGCCACTTTAGCAGTAGCAACAACTTTCGCTGATCCTGGGGTTTTCTTTTTGGCAGCAGCGGCTAATTTACTTTGCGCTGCTTTAAGTGCGGCAGCCGCTTTAACAGCTTCTTTTACCAAGCCAGCAATTGCTTTTTGAGCATCAGCAGCTTGAGCAGCGCGTGCTTTCGCTAATTGTGCTTTAAGGGCAGCGAGTTGTTGTTCTAAACCCGCAACTGAATCAAGGGCAGTTTGTTTACGTGCAGCCATGGTGTGCTTCCTGTGTATATTCGATTAGACGAAAAAATGGATTAAAATTTACAACATGTATAAGTTAAAACTTTATTGAAAAAATTCAAGTTTTTTAATGTGATTTTTGATAAAAAAAGCATTTTTTTATCAAAAAGACCACTTTAAAGCTTCAAATAGTTTTTTTAAGCCGAATTTTTTAATTCATTCTCTATAATCGCATTCATAAAAATAATTTCACCCAGTTGCTTTGACCGTTAATTTTTCTTGGTTTTAAGCTCTTAAAATCTAATTGAACCCATTTTTTGATTTCATAAACAGCTATTTAAAATAGTCGATATGGATTCAAAAAACCTGCGCTGTAAATTTAATTTACTATTTTCACAAGCTATTGCTGGACTCAAGATAGTCTTTTGGTAGGTGCTGAGCGGATAAAAATTTTCTTTTTCTGATGTTTTTACAGCGCTTCACATTTTCTATTGCACAAACATTTTTTGTTTGATGCATTTGTAATTGATATTTTAATTGTATGCATATACAGTGTTTATTGTTGATGTTTTATTTTTTGGATGTTCTTGTGTGAAAAAAATCATTCATTGTGATGCGGATTGTTTTTTTGCAGCAGTTGAAATGCGTGATGATCCTTCACTGCGTCATCGTCCTATTGCAGTGGGGGGTAATGTTGAACAGCGCGGTGTAATTTCGACTTGTAACTATGAGGCGCGCCATTTTGGTGTGCGTTCGGCGATGTCAGCAGCAGCGGCGAAAAAATTATGTCCCGATTTGTTAATTCTGCCTCATCGAATGGATGCTTATCGCGAAGCCTCGGTGAGAATGCGTCATATTTTTTATGCGTATACAGAATTGGTAGAGCCATTATCCTTGGATGAAGCCTATTTAGATGTAAGTGCGAGTGAATATTATCAAGGTAGTGCTACACGTATTGCACAAGCAATACGTGAACGTATTTATGATGAATTGCAGTTAAATGTCTCTGCTGGGGTTGCTCCAAATAAGTTTTTGGCAAAAGTCGCAAGTGATTGGCGTAAGCCGAACGGATTATTTGTTATTCCGCCTGCTGAAGTTGATGGTTTTGTGCAGCAACTTTCAGTTAATAAAATATTTGGTGTGGGCAAGGCCACGGCAGCGCGTTTGGCTGAAATTAATGTGCGCACTTGTGCTGATTTGCGTCGTTTCAGTGTTTTTGAGTTAAAACAACATTTTGGTCAGTTGGGTATTCGCTTATTTGAATTGTGCCGGGGAATTGATCGGCGAGAAGTGAGTGCGTCTCGGCGACGAAAATCATTGAGTATAGAGCATACGTTTCCGAGGGATTTACCTAATATTCTAAGTTGTTTTGGGTATTTGCCTAAGCTTTTGCAAGAGCTGGCTAGTCGCCTCAGACGCTTGGAAGATGATTATTGTGTGGTTAAAATTTTTGTTAAGATTAAATTCGCAGATTTTAGTGTGACCACGATTGAGCGTGTCGGTACTTCTTTGGTGGTTGCTGAGTTTCAACAATTGTTCCTCGAGGCCTATGCGCGTAAAGAATTACCGGTTCGCTTGTTGGGTGTAGGTGTCAGATTTGTCGATTTGCGTGAAGATCAACCGTTCTATCAATTAGATTTTTTTGCATGAGTTACTGCACGATATTAAGCGATTGCGAAAGCTGCGATATTGATGTGTAAGTTTTTATGCATTCACATCCTTGTGTTTGTTGCCATCTAAATGGAGTCGTAGGTATTGCGAATATGGGTAGGAGTTTGATAGTGGCGATTACGGCTTGCGCTAAAGTGATCGTGGAGTGTGTTGTGCATAAATTTGTGGAACTCGTCGTGCTTGATACAAATCAAATGTCGGTGGTCGCCGGCTTCCATATAAATCATTTCGTTATTCATAAGGTCATCGTCCCATATCACGTCTAGGCCATAGGCTTTTCCAAATACAGGTACAGCCCCAGCCTCGCAATCTTTAAAAAACTGCAATAGTTCGTCTTCTTCTACAAGATGCATGTGTCGATCAAAGATTTGGTTGAGGGTATGGCGAAGGATTTTATGGCTGGAAGGAAGAACGCAAAGCGTATAGTGGAAATCTTCATCACGCAGTAACACACCTTTAGCGAGGCATTTGTTGTCGATTTGTGCCACTCTGGCAATGTTGAAAGATCCTTCGGCGTAAGCATGGACGAGTAATGAATACTCAATGTGGTTGTGTTTTAAATATTTTTCTATATTTCTAGCAACACCCATAAGGCAGCACTCCAAAAAAGTGAACAACAATATTTTTTGCTGTGGTGCAAACGTAAACTTGGTGCTTTTACGTTTTGAATCGCCAAAAACATCTCCTGCATCTCTTTTACTGTAACACCTAGATCTCCTCTTCGTGCTTGCGATTAGCTGTCATCGTGATGTGTGATTTTCTTGTTAATGTACTGAGTGAATAAGTTACATGTAATGCGTTAGTCTTTTGATAAAGATGTTTGTGTGGGATTCATTTGAAGTATAAGAACGAAATGAGAAGTGTGTAGGACGTTTTTTGAAGCAATTTGTAAAAATGTAGACGTTTTAGTTATCAGCAGCGAAACGATTTATTGTTTTCCCTGAAATTATTGGTCTCAACAAAACGCCCCGTTAAACCAGGGGCCTAACGGGGCGTTTTGTTGTGTGTAATTGCTTTAAAGGCTGGCGAGCTTTTGGCGTACAGAAGCTAGTTTTACACAAACAACAAATACCTGCATGGCCGCAATCACTTCTGGCACTGTGGGTACAGAAGGGGCAATACGGATATTGCGGTCTTCTGGATCTTTGCCATAAGGGAAGGTGGCACCTGCGGGGGTGAGTTTCACACCGGCTTCGGCGGCAAGGCGAACTGTCTCTTTAGCGCAGTTGGGGCGTGTATCAAAGGATACGAAATAGCCACCCACGGGCTTTTCCCATGCGCCCAAGTCAGTGCCGTCAAATGCTCCTGAAAGAGCATCCAAAACCGCTGTAAAACGTGGGTTGAGCAATTCGGCGTGTTTTTTCATATGTGCCATAAGCGCTGCGCGATCTGGCAGGAAGCGTGTGTGACGGATTTGGTTTACTTTATCCGGACCAATGGTGCAAGCACCCAGCGCTTTCTTAAAGCCAGCCAAGTTGGCGGCACTGGCCGCTACGAATGCAACACCGGCACCTGCCTGAGTAATTTTGGACGTGGACGCAAATTGAATCACCGAGTCTTCTGTGCCATTGCGACGGGTGGCTTCCAAAATGCTGGCCAATTGGGGTGGATTGTCGATCAGATCGTGTACAGAATAGGCGTTATCCCAAAATACGCGGAAGTTGGCGCTGGCGATTTGACCCAGTTTGGCAATGCGCTCAACGGTTTCATCGCTGTAGACCACACCTGTTGGATTTGAGTATTTAGGTACGCACCAAATTCCCTTAATAGATTTGTCAGCTTTAATAAGCGCTTCAACAGCATCCATATCTGGGCCGGTTGCGGTCATGGGCACTGTCACCATTTTAATGCCAAGTTGTTCGCAGATAGTGAAATGGCGATCATAGCCGGGAACCGGACAGAGGAACTTTACTTCGCTTTCATTTTTCCACGCGCTAGCAGCATCTTTTAGGCCAAATAAGTGAGCGGTCAAGGCCACTTGGAACATCAGTGTTAGGCTGCTGCTGCCGCCCACCAATACATTGGCGGCATCCACGCCCATGATGTTTGCACCCAGTTGCTTGGCTTCGGGCAAACCATCAAGGCCGCCATAGTTGCGGGTGTCGGTGCCATCAGCGGCAATATAATTTCCCTGAAGAATTCCATCGAGTGCATCAGACAGGTCAAGTTGATCGGAAGATGGCTTGCCGCGGGTTAAATCGAGATTTAATTTTTTACCAAGGATGGTTTGGTAGTCGGCGGCCAGTTGGCTTTCCAATTGACGCAATTGTTCCGGGGTTGCTTGATCCAGTTGCACAGTGATTTACCTCAGGTGTGAGTTAGCAATGAGAGCGCCTTTCGCAAAGGCGGCGCGCATTATAACCGCTAGGAGCCTACAAGTTGTAGCTTTTGCAGGCTCCTGATCGAAAAACTACGGCTGTGTTACGAGGAGAGGAGGGACGGGGCAATCCAACGCATCAGCCATTGCGCGAAAAAGTTCGGCTTCGACAACTGTGACTTGTTGGTCGGCCAAGACGCATTGACTCATGGCTTTAAGCAGTTTGGGTTTTTGCAGTGGCTTAAGGCAATTCAGCCGTGTGATCGCCAAATCTAAAGCCATCATGTTGTACTCAGTTTCTTTTAATAGTGAGGCATGATCAAAACCAATAATGGTTTTACTGCTATTAAATGCAATTTCTGCTTCCGGTAATGTGTTTGAACCTGCGTTGGCAATGACTGACAAAAGTATACAGGCCTCTTTTTCTAATTGAATCAAATCTACAAAACTGGCTGTGGCTTTTTTGGGTTCAAGGTTATGGGTGAGAATGCGGAAGAATGACCACTCCAATAAACTAATTTGCTGGTCGGCGTGGATAAGTGTATTCATCGCATATTTGAATTGTTGATATTGCTGTGGCGATAAATTTTTGAGTGCGGGCAAACTCAACTCTACTAAGGGTAAGCGTAAATGCGCGGCAAGTGTTGATGCTTCTAAAGCCCAGGGTTTAAGTGAGCCCAATTGATTGAGAGGAAATATTTTTTCTAGCAATTGCCATTGTACAAGTTGCTCAGTGGGTTTCTCATCCAAGAGTAAGCCTAACATTAAGGCTTGCGCTTCCCATGGATTGTGTGTGGCATTGCGGAGATCATCATTGATGGAGTTGAGTGTGTGTCGTGCATAATCCAAGTGGTTTTGATTGGGTTGGCCGATGGTTTGTAAAACTTGATCCACGCTGATGGCAAATTCAAATGGATTTTTAGGTGAGTTAAATTCTAAGGGGGTGCCATCATAGGCGTTATTGGATTCCCGATTAAAATGTCTTCCTTCATTTATATAGCTGTTGTCATCTTCTTCGTGGACATTAATCAGCGGAAATTTTCCATCCCAATGCGGATCAATGCGTTTAATACGTTCTTCTAATGGTGGATGGGTTGCTAGCACATTAAAAAAACTCGTGCTCACTCCTTCACCAAAAAACATATGGCTATATTCGGTGGCGCTGGCTGCATCTAATTGTGAGCCACCGACGTAGCCGCCTAATTTTTTTAATGCACCACCTATACCTTGTGGGTTGCGCGTAAATTTTACGGCAGACGCATCCGCTAAAAATTCGCGTTGTCGGCTAACTGCAGCTTTTATAAGTGTGCCGAAAAAAGTACCTGCATAGCCAATCACCATTAAGCCAATACCTAAGCCCATCATGGCGGCAGGGGATTTGTCACGACTAGAGCTGCGGTAACCGGAGCTGCGCAATAAAAATTCGCCAATCAAGCCTAATAATAAAATGCCATTTAATAGCGCAACCAAGCGCATATTAAGCTTCATGTCGCCGTGAAAAATATGACTAAATTCGTGGGCGATGACACCTTGGAGTTCATCGCGTTTTAAAATACGAATACAGCCCCGCGTGACACCAATTACGGCATCTTGTGGTGTGTGACCTGCGGCAAAGGCGTTAATGGCTTCATCTTCAATGATATAAACTGGCGGTACAGGTGTACCTGATGCGATCGCCATTTCTTCAACGACATTAAGGGTTTTCTTTTCATCCGGTGTTGCGTTGAGCATATTAATTGGGCGGCCGCCCATAGCTTCTGCGACCACGCGCCCACCACTGGATAATTGCAACAGTTTGTAAAGGCTGCCTAAAAAAATGACACCGCACACGCTGACGCTAATACCTGCAAAGGTTTTCCAGTTCATGCTGTGCATGATGCCGTGCCATACACCGACATGCTGTAAATAATGTTTGGTGTTTAGTTCCATATAATAGAAAACTGCTGCAAAGAGCAGTGTGGTTATGGCGATGAGCGAAATAACCGCAAGACACAATAACAATATCAAACGTTTAGTATTGCGATGGGCAATGTCCTGTTGTTCAAAAAAGTTCATAGAGGTTTTGCTCGCGCTAGATAAACAGTTATGCAACGATAAAAAATGAAGACATAAAAAAGGCTACAGAATGTAGCCTTTTGGTTTGATTATTATTTGAAGCTGACTTTAGGTGCCGCTTGAATTTCTTTGGTGTCTTCAAACACTAACAAACTTGCATTTTGACTGTGGCCAAAAGACGCCGCAAAAAATACGGGTGGGAAGCTTTGTTTGTAGGTGTTGTACGATGTGACCGCATCGTTAAATGCTTGGCGTGCGAAGGATACTTTATTCTCAGTGCTGGTAAGCTCTTCAGAAACCTGCATCATATTTTGTGATGCCTTCAAATCTGGGTAAGCTTCCATTACCACACTTAAGCGACTCATCGCATTCTGCAGTGCACCTTCAGCGCCTGCTAACTGTTGCATCGCCGCGCCGCTGCTGGGATCGGCTGACGCGGCTTTTAATCCACTCATCGCTTGATTGCGCGCGCTGATGACGGCTTCGAGAGTTTCGCGCTCGTGGGATAAATAGCCTTTGGCGGTTTCAACTAAGTTGGGAATTAAATCGTAGCGGCGTTTAAGCTGCACTTCAATTTGGGCAAAAGCATTTTCAAAACGATTTTTTAATGTGACTAATTGGTTGTAAATGCCAATCACATAAAAAACAATTACTGCAATAATAACGAGCAGAACAATAAAAACGACCATGATGTTTTCCTTTTAAGCTAAACGTTAATCGAGATATTCAAAAACTTTTACTACTTTTTGTACATCTGCAGTATGGCTAACCATATTGACAATACGATCTGCCTCGGCGTGAGAAACTATGCCCATAAGGTAGACTGTTTGCATTTCGGTAATGAAGTGGACGCGGCGGCTTTCAGTTTCTTTATCGGCTAGCAGTTGGGCTTTGATTTTGGTACTTATCCATGCATCCTGACTGCGTGCAGAAAAATCAGTGGCTTCGCCAATCACTAATTCATTGTGAATTTCACGCACAGGATTAAGTTGATAAACCGTATCTGCAACTAGCGTACGTAATTCATCGGAAGGTACTTGGCCAGTTAAAAGTACTATGCCGTTAAAACTATCAATATTGATATGTGCATGTTCCAGTTGAGGATCTGCTTTTTTGATATTGACTCTGGCAGCTGTTTCTATTTCTTGATCATTTAATTTTGCACCCATAGTGCGGGTGTTTGCTTTCATTTCAATGGGTTTACTGGTGGTAACGTTGATGACCTCAGCGCAGTTTGTTAAGAGTAAGCTGCCAATAATAATGAGAGATGCTCGCACAAAGGTTTTCATAGTTTTACCTCTTCCTTCTATATATAGAAGCAATAGAAACTTGCCAAAGACAGTTGGTTGTTAAAAACCACCAAATAATTGTTGATCAATCAAATCACACAGGCAAAACAAGCTGAGTAAGTGTACTTCATGTATACGATGTTTGGCTGTGACGGGCACACGAAGTTCAATGTCTTGCGCATCTAATAATGCAGCCACATCGCCACCATCGCGGCCAGTGAGAGCAATTACTTGCATTTGTTTGTCGTGCGCAGCACTGATTGCTTGTAATAAATTACTAGCCGTTCCCGTTGTTGTTACGACTAAAAGCACATCACCGGGGTTCCCCAATGTGCGAATTTGCTTGGCATAAATATCGTTCGCGCTTGTATTATCCGTATTGCTGATAATGTCAGTACCTAAGCTCATAGCCGGTAGACTAGGGCGCTCTTGTTCTAAGCTATTCATTAAGCTAGCGGTAAAAATATGCGCGTGAGCTGCTGATATACCATTGCCACAGGTAAGAATTTTTTTCTCGTTGAGCAATGCGGCCACGATCATATGGCTTGCTTGTGCAATTAACGGTGCAAGTTGTTCACCTGCATGCATTTTGGCTTCAATGCTTTCGTGAAATAGTGTAATGACTCGTTGATCCATAATGTAAATGCGTCAGTTAATCAGTGTATGACATACACCACAGCCTTAATAGGCTGCAAATGCGTCTTTTATCCAATCTGGATTGGCTTGACCATTAAATGCGACAACATCAAAACGACAGTTTATCCCATCAGTGAGTTGGTGCTCTTGCAAATAGTATTGTGCTGTTCGGATAATTTTTCTTTGTTTGCTGATGGTAACGCTTTCAGCGGCATTGGCAAATTCCCGATGACTGCGCAGGCGAACTTCAATAAATACTAAAGTATCACCGTGTAACATTATTAGATCAATTTCGCCAAGTTTACAGCGGTAATTTTGTGCTCGTTTTACCAAACCTTGTTGCAATAAAAACGCTTCAGCGCGCGCCTCTGCGGCGGAACCTTTAGTTATATCAGCAGTTTTGTTGCGCGAGAAAAACATTTATTCACTGGTCTCATCATTGTTGTTGTCAATAACTGTAGCCATGGGTTCGGCAAGACCAGCGTTAAACCGCGCCCACATTTGTTCGCGTTCAATGCGGCCATCTGCTAATAAATGCAGTGAGCCGGTTGAACCATAGACGCGCATTTGTGGTGCTTCTTTTAATAAAGGGAGGCGTGAGTACAGATGAAATGCGTCTACTCCTAGAGCGTGCAAACGACCATAAACTGCGGCTGATTTTGTATTTTGTGCGATGGCTTGTTTTTCTGGGCTGGTATTGTCAAAGATCCAAGGTAAGGTATTAAACAACACTCCGTTTAAATCTTCATTGTTAATAGCATCCACGTCACCTGAATAAATACTGCTGGTGGCGTAAGTGGAGATATTGTTGGCGTAATAGAATGCCAGTGTGGGTTTCACTTGACGACCTTGTCCCGGGCTAACGGCCATAAAAATGATATCGACATCGTCGCGGCGGCGCGGTGTAAATTCAAATTTTGTTCCCAGTTGTTGTTGCAATAATGTAGCGCGTGATTGGCTTTCGTCCAATAACATTAGGTTGCGAATGCTTTCGGAAAATTTTTCTTGGGTCGAAAAGGTACTGCGTCCAATCACCGCGCCACCTAATTTCTTCCACTCGCTGATAAACGCTTGCGCGCTGCGTTCATTCGCCTCTTGCGTGCCGGTTACTATAACTGCACGTTTGTGTCCTTCTGCGATAGCTTGGCGAGCAGCTTGACGTGCTTCATCTTCAACGGCTAAACCAAATTGATAGAAGTTGGCAATGGGTTGTGTGGGCTGTTGATCGGGATAGTTTAAACTCAACACGGGCACAGGCAGGTTATTCAAATGAGTGATTTGATTAACATCTTCGCGGTCGAGTGGGCCAATAATTAAATCGGCGCCTTCATTAATGGCTAATTGAAGTGCGGCGACGGCACCTTTGCTTGTGTCATATTGGCGTACATTGGGCAATGTGTGATGAGTATGTTGTTGTTGATAGTAAGCAGCTAAAAAACCATCGCGAACGGCTTCACCCGCTTCTGCTAAGCGACCCTGCATGGGTAATAAGAGCGCAATTTTTTTGGGTTGTTGATTGGTTAAGGTTTGCAGTAAACGTAAATCTTTGGGCAAATTATTCGCAGCAGGATGAGAATGCCATTGCGCTAGCCATTTACTCAGGGCAGCTTGTTGCGATTCTAAATCTTGCACATTATTTTTACTGAGTGAAGCTAATGCGTACCAACCTTGAGTGATGCTTCCGCTTGTTGTTGTAGCCTTATCTTCTAAATCGCTCAAGGGTAAACTCATTAAGCTTTGCCAAAGTGCTTCCTGATTGGTATTGGTTGCCTCACGGCTGGTGAGTAAGGCACTGAGGCTAATACGTTCAGCAATACTTTCTTGTAATTGGCCGCTACGTTCAAATGCTTGGGCGCGTAGTTCTCGAATGGCTCCTTCTTGTGCTGGCTCCAATGTTTTTAATTGTTGTTCAAGGTGGGTGTTGGTTAGAATGCGACGCGCATTATCTACTTGGCCATCCTTGAGTTGAATGGTGGCCGATAGTTGGCTGTATTTAGGCAGGTTTTGGTCGGTGAGTTGTGAGGGATTAATATCGTTGATCAACCCTCGTGCTTTATCGACTTTATTTTGTTCAATATAGAGCCCAGCAGCTTGTAATAAGAGCGTTTCGCGTTGGGGCGATTTTTGTGCTTGTGCTTGTGCTTGAGCGACAATATCTTTAGGGGACGTGAAAGTTTGCATGGAAGCATCGCTGGATGCTGCCGCTGAGTTCACAATCGGTGCTGGGTTGCTCGGTTTGGTTTGCGTACTGCCACCACAACTTCCCAGCGTTAGACTGAGAGATGCAATAAAAATACAGTGGATCGACCGGTTCAGCATTGGGTAAGACTCCTGGCACACATGAAAAATTTGGCAGTACTGCCGCACAATTTAATGGAACGCTTTGATCTATGAGTACAATAGCAAGTAAACCTGTCGGCATACTGTATGTAGTGGCTACGCCCATAGGTAATTTGGCCGACATGGTACCGCGAGCCATAGAGACTCTACAAACTGTAGCTGTCATAGCGGCGGAAGATACACGTCACAGCTCGCGTCTACTTGCCCATTTTGACATAAAAACACCGGCAGTCGCTTATCATGATCACAGTGATGAGTATCGTACTGAACAGTTAATAGTGCGATTATTAGCCGGCGATGATGTTGCTTTGATTTCCGATGCGGGAACACCGCTGGTTTCTGATCCAGGATATCGATTGGTGCGCAGGGCTCGCGAGCAGAACGTGCGGGTAGTGCCCATCCCCGGTACCTGCGCTATGATTGCTGCCTTGAGCGCAGCGGGATTACCGTCTGATCGTTTTGCCTTTGAAGGTTTTTTACCCGCCAAACAAGTTGCACGCACCACTCAATTACAAAACTTGGCTAATGATACTCGCACGCTGATTTTTTACGAGGCACCGCACCGTATTTTGGAAACCTTGCAAGATATGCAGAATGTTTTTGGTGCTGAGCGCGAAGTTGTTATCGCACGCGAAATTACTAAAACCTTTGAAACTATTAAAGGCGATAAGCTTGCTGCTATGGTTGATTGGGTTGCTGGGGATAGTAATCAACAGCGCGGTGAAATTGTGCTGTTGGTACATGGAGCTAACAAACCGGAAGATACAGAAATTTCAGCAGAGCAAATCAGAGTAATGCGGGTGTTACTTGAGGATTTGCCTGTAAAACAAGCTGCGGCGATTGGTGCAAAAATTACAGGATTAAAGAAAAATTATTTGTATCAGTGGGCATTAAATTTTATAGAAAAATAAAACTCTTAGATTTTTTGTGGTGCGGATACAGGTAAAATTTATAAGGTAATTTGCGCAAAAAAGCCGTGTTAATTTTAATAAATTAACACGGCTTTTTACGTTTACTGAAAAGTGTTTAATTAAAAATGCAGCGTTCCTTGAATCGCTACACTGGCTGGTTGTTCGAAAAACGCGTAATACGCTGAACTTGTGCCCTTGGTTAAAGTGGTCGCTACGGGTAAGCCATTGGCGTAGGTAATAATGGATTGGTTGGTAAGATTTTTACCGACAAGCGCCACTTCCCATTTATTATCGGCATCGCTCAGCGCAATCCGTGCATTCACTTTGGTAAATGATGGTTGCACCATGTGAGGATCTAACGATGGAGTTGTCAGATAACTATCGCTAAAAATTAAATCGAGAGTAGTAGTTACCTTCAAGCCATTACCGACGAAAAATTTGTAATCAATACCCGTATTCCCCTGATACTTAGGTACAAATTCGCGTGTTTTTCCGGTCGCATCGCATATGCCATCGCCGTAGGGTGCGATATTATCCGTTTCGCCAAAGTAGCACTGCGCATTAGGGAAGTTGGTGTATTTGAAATCAATAAATGAAACGCCGCCACGAGCCAAAAGTTCGTCGGTTATTGCCCAGCGCCCATCTAACTCCAGCCCTTGCGATACAGCTTCGCCCGCATTCGTCACGTTAAAGCTAAGTGATCCGTCAAACTGACTGGTTTGCATGTTCGTAAACTCAGAGCGGAATAACGCAGCATTCAGTTCTGCCGCACCATGTGCGAAAGCAAATTTACCACCGACTTCGTAGTTTTTTACTTTTTCGTCTTGGAATTCCCACGTGCCATTGGTATCTGCTGTGTTCCATACGCCGCCTAGACTATTTGGCGCTGAATTTGAACGCACGTCAAAACCACCGGATTTAAATCCAGTGGTATAACTTGCATAAAGACGATCAGATTTGTTTAAGTCGTGTTGGAAAATTACTTGTGGTGTAAAACCGGATTCGTCCCGTTTTCCGCTGATTTGATGCGGGTCAACGCGGAAAATTTTCCATAAAATGTTGTAGGGGTCGCTGGTGGTTCCTTGCGGTAATACAGCGCCATCGGGTGTTACATGATATTGATGTCGACTCGCTTCTTTTGTTTCTTGTGTGTAGCGTGCGCCCAAAAGGACTCGAGTACTATCCGTAAAATTCCAAGTAGCTTGACCAAATATCGCTTTTAAGTCGGTATCCTGATTGAAATCACGTTGAGTGGATGCTCCGCGCAGCAAACCGCTGAGTGTGGGACCTATGCTGGATACGAGTGCAGTAGGGATCACACTGTCGGTAGGTACAAATACATCGTCATGGAACTTTAGGTTACTGCCTTGATAGAAAAGCCCCGTCACCCAACTAAGGGTTTGTTTTTCGGGGGAGGATAGCCGTATTTCTTGGCTGGTTTGACGGTATTTTTCATCCGACAAAATATTAAAACCAGAGGCACCGGTAAAGTCGCAATCGCAAAGTTCTTCATACGAGTAAGCGTTATAGCCGGTCACCGATGTCAGTTTGTAATCGTTAAAATCATGCTCAATAGTTAAGGTCGCATTATGCGTATCGTTATTGCTGTAGTCGCCATTGGATTGGCGTTTGCCATCTTCAGTGGTATCCAGGTGATAAGCTCCTGCCGTCAAGATTGACAGCACGTTGCTATAGGAAACCGCACCGGCAACTGGATTACCACTAGCATCAGTTTTAAACACTGGGTCGATGACTTCAATATTGCGGCCGGTAGAGTCAAAGGAACCGTTTTCGCCTTTGAGTGTAATATTCCAGGTATCTGTCGGCTTCCATTCCACGGTTAAACGCATAACGTCATCTTTTTCTGCCGCTTCATTGCGGTTCAGTGTGGTGTTATCAATGGCGCCATCATAGGTGCGTTTCATTAAGGCTAAACGTGCTGAAAGCGTATCGGATAATGGACCGGAGACCACAAGGCGATTGTCTTTTTCACCGTATTCAGGCTCGTATAGTGTGGTGAAACTGCCTTCAAAGGTATCTGTCGGTTTCGCGGTAATAATACTGATGGCGCCGGCAGTACTGTTTTTACCGAACAGGATACTTTGTGGGCCGCGCAAAACTTCAATGCGTTCAATATCCAGGAAAGGTGCGCGAGCCAACTGTGAGCGGCCATAGTGAATGCCATCCACATATTCAGCTGCTGATTGTTCAAAACCTTGGTTTACTCCAGAGCTAACTCCGCGAATCGCAATATTGGTACCAATGCCGGTTTGCGTCATATTAAAGCTGGGCGTGTAATCGGCGATTCCAGCAATACTGGTAATGCCGGCCTCCGCCAATTTAGTGCCGCTAATCGCGGTCAGTGAGATGGGTACATCCTCAAGTTTTTGTGCGCGTTTTTGTGCGGTAACGACAACCTCGTCCAGCGTGGGAGTAGTGTCTTCAGCGAATACAGGTATGCTCATAGCGCTGACAATAGCAACCGAAAGTAGGCTGTGCTTGTGGAATTTCACGAGGCTAGCTCCTCATTATTAAGGGAATTTTTATGGGTAACTTCTAATAAGCTTTGAATAGTAATAGCTCAAACTGGCCAAAATACCAGTTATAGCCAAATTTTCAGGTTTACCCTTCGGTTTGCGAGCCTAGAGGATAAATCACGGCGTATAGATTCAAGACTATGGATTTTACTTGTACTTTCCTCCTTGTGGCGCTAGTGTGCGCGCCGGAGTTGGCTAGACAGTCGCTGCGATGTTAACCCCAAACTGGTTTTGGCGGTACATTGTGGAGGAAAGTCCGGGCTCCATAGGGCAGAGCGCCAGGTAACGCCTGGGAGGTGTGAGCCTACGGAAAGTGCAACAGAAAGCAAACCGCCTAAGCGACCTAGTTGAGTAGTCAGGTTGCCGGTAAGGGTGAAAGGGTGCGGTAAGAGCGCACCGCACGGCTGGTAACAGTCCGTGGCACGGTAAACCCCGCTCGGAGCAAGACCAAATAGGAGCCCATCGGTGCGGCCCGCACTGGGTTCGGGTAGGTTGCTTGAGGTGTGCGGCGACGTACATCCCAGATGAATGACTGTCCACGACAGAACCCGGCTTATCGGCTGGCTCCACTTACTTGTACAGCCTGAGTTTGAGAGGTGTTTTACTCTCTTACTCAGGTTTGCTACAAAAAATGCTACAAACACTGCTACAAAAGCGCTCTAACGGTTATTATTATTTTCGTTGGGTGTGTCCCCCACTAATCAGGAAACTTCTTGGCAGGCGGGAAATTATCAAATCCCTTAGTACTACTTCAAAGCATCAGGCGTTGGTTAGAGCGGGAGTCTATTACATGGCAGTTGACCGATTTAAAGATATTGAATCTCAATTCAAAGTGGGTGCTATTTCTGAGTCTGAAGCGTTAGAGCAGATTTATAGTCGTGTTTATGAAGAAGAGGTTCAGAAGGCTTTAGTTCTGTATTACAAAAAACTAACTACTGTCACACCTACTGACTTTTGGCATCTTGAGCAGGTTCGTGTAAAGCTTGAAGAAAGCTTGGAGTTGTATCGACTAGCAAGCCTAAATCAAAAAGGAGAGGTTCGTTCTGGCATTACGATTAGGGATGTCATTATCCGTTTGTTGTCAGTGAATCCAGTGCTAGCGCCCTTCTTAAATTTAGCAAAGACTTTAAGCGAAGTACCTAATCTATTTGATCGTTACATTTCTGAACTCATTGAGTTATTTCATTCTGCATCTGAAATAAATTCAAAGCGACTCGATCCTGCGCTAGTCAAGCCTAAAGTTCCTAGTTTCCTAAAGCAGGTGGTTGATGAGGTTTCTAGCCCTGCTTCCTCTTCAGAGATCAAATCAATTCTGTTCAGTGACTTGTACGGTCAATTTCTTGCTTATAAAAAATTAGAAGTAAATTTAAGCGAAAAGATGCAGGGTGATTACAGCGACTATGTAAAAACCTTTGTTTTCGCTTTAGGTGATTTACCGATAAACCAAATAAACAAAAAAGTCGTCAAACAATTTCTACAAACGTATGCGAGGCTACCTAAACGTAACCTTAAGATTTATAAGGATAAATCTATTGATGAGCTTTGGGGGAAGGTGGTTCCAGAAGCGGATAGAATTGCAACAAGAACAATGCTTGGTGCTAAAAAGTTCTTGTTGGGGATTTTTCGTTTTGCAGTAAATCAAGACTATTTAACTGTTTCGCCCGCTGTTGATTTGGATATGAAAATTAAGCTGGAGCGAAAACGAGGCCATTTCACTGATGCTGAGGTAAGAAAGATTTTGGTTGTCTTGGATAGCGATGACCATATCAGTCAAAACGAATGGCAGAAATGGGCTGTATTGTTTGGTGCGTACACTGGCGCCAGAGCTGGTGAGGTAAGCATAAATCAACTTGCTTTAGTGGTTTTCGGGTATTCCTGTCTTGCATGTAGTACAGAAACTACTTCTATTGATGTTGCCGCAACGCGATAAACCAAAATGTAGTTAGGGTGTGCAACTACTTCTCTAAGCCCCTGAACCCTTTCGCTTGGGCGATGAAGGTAGGGGTGTTCGGAGAGTGGTAGTAATGCATCTTCAAATCGAGCTTTTAGCTTTCTTGCTGCGCTAGGGTTTACTTCTGCAATGTATGTGATGATCTGCTCTAAATCTTCCTCAGCAGATGCAAGCCAAACCACAGGCAGCACTAGGCAGATTTCCTTTTTTGTTCTGAGGCATGAATGATTGCATCCATTTTTGCCATAACTTGATCATGCGGAATAGATGGGCGAGGATCTTCAAGGCTGGCCTTAACCTTTGCAATAAACCAAGCGTTGTAGCTTGCTTCTTGCTCTGCTGATTCAAACTCAGAAACGATGGGTGAGAATTGAGCATTCATGTTTTAGCCCTCGGCGTCAATTCCCTAGAGTCTAGCAAAATCGTTGCTAATAAACTAAGCCTTCTTGAATTTTTTGTAGGTATCAACAAACGACCATCTAACAATACTAGTAAATCCCTCTATTTTTGGAGTCATTAAAATAGCCTTTTAAGTTTATGATACTAATGATATGATACCAATACGTTAGTTGATGCCAATTAAGGGTGGTTAAAGTGAGTAGAGTTTTCGCATATTGCAGAGTTAGCACGGATAACCAGACGACTGCCAATCAAGTGTTAGAAATTAAAAACGCTGGATTTGCTATTGAATCTCATCGGGTCATTGAAGAAACAATCTCTGGTTCTGTAGCGGCTAAAGAACGTCCTCAGTTTTCTAAGTTGCTTGAGCGATTAGAATCTAATGATGTTCTGGTGGTTACTAAGCTTGACCGCTTAGGCCGTAATGCAATGGATGTACGCTCTACTGTAGATGAGTTAGCCGCTAACGGTATACGGGTTCATTGTCTTGTGCTTGGTGGTGTAGACCTTACAAGTGCTGCTGGTCGAATGACCATGCAAGTATTAGCAGCAGTTGCCGAGTTTGAGCGTGACCTACTGATTGAGCGCACGCACGCAGGTTTGGCAAGAGCTAAAGCAGGTGGTAAGCAGTTAGGCAGGCCTGTAGCTACTGCCACTAAGACGTTGGTTCAAGAGCTTAAGGAGCAGAAGTTTAGCCAGTCTCAAGTAGCGGCTAAGTCAGGCTTAGGCATTGCTACTGTGAAGCGTCATTGGAATGTTTAAAGCATGAGGAGGGCGCCACCCTCCCAGATATTTGGCGTTTTACCGAGGTTATCTCTCTCTCATTTGGTGTATATGCTTAACCCATTTCCCCTCGATAATAAGTATTTAGGTATAACTTTATTGTGATTTGTAAATCATAGTTAACTTAGGTTAGGGCGAAAGCTATTCATTTCTTTCACCAATAAGCGAAGCGTTTTAACACGCATCTAGATATTATTACGTCAGATCTACCGCTTCATTGCAATTTACTGTAAATTTATACAGTAAATTGCAATGAGCTTATGTTTAATGTGTTCAACCAACAAGAAGAAGTGCTGATGAAAAATGTTGTGGGAATTGAAGGTGGGGCGGCGTTTCCAGTTATATCATTGTTTTCTGGAGCTATGGGCCTTGATCTCGGTTTAATTGAAGCGGGTTTAGAGGTTTTAATTTCTCAAGATTTTGATAAGTGGTGTGTTGAAACTATTCGAGCGAATGGGCATTTAGCTGTAGAAGGAGATATTAGAAAATTAATTGAAGATGACCCTAAATGCAATTTTCTTTTAAAGCCTGCCAAAATAAAAAAAACATCGGTTTTTGCTGTCGTCGGAGGGCCGCCATGCCAGTCATTTTCGACAGCCGGTAATCGTAAAGGTGTTGAGGATGAGCGCGGAGCCTTATATAACCAGTTCATCCACGTAGTTGAAACAATTAGGCCACGTTTCTTTGTAATGGAGAATGTAAAAGGCTTAGCATCAATGCCATCTGATCCTGATGACAAGATGTCTCCTCCACTAATGAATCACATTCTGTCTAAATTTAAAAAATTGGGTTATCACACTGTTTATGGTGTCCTTGATGCTGTTCATTACGGCACTCCTCAATTTAGAGAGCGTTTGGTAATTGTAGGGAGTCGAGACAATGAAGCAATATTTCTCCCGTCACCTACTCATTTTCATATGCACCAAGTACCTCAAATGAGGTGGAGAACTCTGCGGGATGCAATTGGGGATATAGTTGAGCACGGTGAGTGCGGAAAGTTTACCCCAGTGATAAACGAATATTTAAAGCTGGTGCCAGAAGGCGGTAACTGGAGATCCTTGCCGCCGGCTAAGGCAAAAGCTGCAATGGGAGGAGCTTTTGAGTCAGGTGGCGGTAAGGTCGGTTTTTATCGACGTCTGTCCTACTCCGAACCTTCTCCAACGCTAGTAACTAGCCCGAATCAAAAGGCTACATTGCTCTGCCATCCAAGAGAGACGCGTCCGTTATCTGTGACGGAATATGCTCGTATCCAAGGGTTTCCTGATAATTGGAAATTTCAAGGAAAAGTTACGGATTGTTATCGCCAAATTGGTAATGCCGTTCCAATACCGCTTGGCCGAGCTATCGGGCAAATGCTTATTTCCGTTGCCCTAGGCAACTCTGAGATAAGAGTGAAGCGTATGCGAGGTACTTCGGTGCACGATACTATGAAGCAAATGTCTCAAGTGCTGATTGGAAAATAATTTAATAGATAAAAGGGAAAAAAATGACAATAGATGCTGATCTTCTTGAGAGTAAAATTGGTGAGCTATTAGATGTATTTTATAACAAGAGATCTATTGCTTTGGACTCTCTTAAACTTATTAATACTCTAAAAAGGAAAAATCCATATTTGTATCGCGCAGTAGGCGTTTCAGATGCTAGCGACATAGTTGAAGAGATTTTGAGGGCACATGTTTCCAGTTCTGATGAAACTATATTTGGTAACGAATTTTTTGAGCCACTTGCAAAATGGGTTGCAGAACAAGCGAATCCTGCTTCAACGGTCACAGTGTCTGATGGAGAAGGAGTTGATATTACAATCACAAAAGCTAATTCGGTAATTCCAATTGCTGTAAAGTCTGGTGTGAATGTTTTCAATTCTAGTAGCAAAAAGAAACAAGGAGAAAACTTTAATACTTTGCGTAGAAGACTGCAAAAATTGCAGCTGCATTTTGATCCTGTGATTGGTTATTGTTATGGGCGAAAAAAGCAATCTAGCAAAGCGACTGTAAACTTTCGTGAGCTTGCTGGACAAGTTTTTTGGGCATTCATTACCGAAGAGGAAGATTTTTATCTTCGAATAGTTAGGCTTATGGGTGAAAAGCCCGTAGAACACCGCTTAATTTTCCAGCAATCATTTGACCAAGCGAAAAATAGATTTGTTAGAGAGTTTCTTATTGATTTTTCAGATGAAGCAGGCGCTATCAATTGGGACAGGCTTTTAAGATTTAATAGTGGTCAGGACAAGTTGAGATAAAGATTTAATCAGCATACACATACGCACGATCTATTGGTCACAGTTAGGTGTTGACATTTGTGACTGTTGTGGTCACGCTTCATGTTATTAACTGTGACCAAGGTGGTGCTATGGAAATTTATGAGTGTACTCACAAAGGTGAGTTAGATCTGGGTGGTAAAAAAGTTGCTTGTGCAGTTTTAAGTAATGGTAAGCGAATAATTACTCAAACTGCACTATTTGATGCGTTTGACAGGCCTAGGAAAGGCGAAAGGCGTATAGAGGGATTACCGTCAATTGTTGGTGCTAAAAATTTAATTCCTTATGTGACTGACGAGCTTCAACAAAAAGCTGCTCCAGTAAATTATTTTTTACAGAATGGAAATCCTACCGCCGGTTATGACGCAGAGCTAATACCGTTAGTATGTGAGCTTTATTTAAAAGCCAATGACGATAATGTCTTGCTGGATAGTCAGGCAAAGATGGTTATTCAGGCAAATATTTTAATAAGAGCTTTAGCAAAAGTCGGCATAACGGCCTTGATTGATGAGGCGACGGGATATCAATACGAAAGGGAGAGCAACGCATTACAGGAGATACTTAAAGCCTATATCGCAGAAGATTTTTTGAAGTGGCAAGCCAGGTTTCCCCGTAAATATTATCAAGAACTTTATCGGCTTTACGGCTGGGAATATCGTCCTTTAAGCATGAAGCACCCTAAATATCTCGGTCGTTTTACAAATGAATATGTGTATGAATATCTTCCTGAAGGTGTTCTTAATGAATTAAAGACTAAAAATCCTAAAAATGAAAGTGGTAACAGAGTAAAGAAACACCACCAATTCTTGACCGGAGAGATTGGTATTCCTCATTTAGAGAAACATATAACCAAATTAATTACAGTGATGGAACTGTCGGACAACGTTGACGGTTTTAAGCAGAACTTTGATAGAGTGTTTAATAAAGTGGATCAATTGCAGCTAAAGTTAAGTTAAATGGATTCGTAATGAATGGAGATGTCTAATCAGGGATGATTAAGCTAACTATGACCTGTTACAAAGATTGCTACAAAACCTGTTTTATGAGTATTCTAAGCCCTTGATAGTTATAGGCCGCCTCTCGGCTTATCGGCTGCTCCACCTTATTGTACAGCCTGAGTTTGAGAGGTGTTTTACTCTCTTACTCAGGTTTGCTACAAAACTAGAAGTAGACGTTTGCTCCAATGAAAGCCGTTAACCTACTTTAGATTGGTGCTTTGTGTGATATCAAAACACTAACTTGCTGCCCGCATACATCATCATTATTGCCAGTGCTGGGCGTAAATAACGATCAGCTGCGCGATTGGCTAAATGGCTGCCGATATAAATGCCTGGCAAAGATCCGGCTAATAAATTTAACAGTAACGTCCAATCTACATTCCCAAAACTGGCGTGTCCCATTCCCGCTACCAGTGTCAGTGGTACGGCGTGAGCAATTTCAGTTCCGACCAAACGTACAGTGGGTAGTAGTGGATAAAGTAAAAATAAAACTACTGTACCTAATGCCCCTGCGCCAATAGAGGTGAGTGTTACTACGGCACCTAAGACTAAACCGGTGATGATGGTGGCGATATCTTGCTGCTTTGGCGTCATGCGGGTTACCCACACATCGTTGCGATGACTGTACTCCATAATTTTTTGCTTAAATAAAATGGCTAATGCTGTGAATAGCATTGCCCATCCAAGTGACTTTTTGATCATTTTATTAACGGTTGCTGTATCTAATCCGCTGGAATGAAGTATCCATAAGGTGAGTAATGCAGCAGGAACGCTACCTATGGCAAGGAATAAAGTGATGCGCCAATCAATATTTCCCTTTCTATGGTGAACATGGACTCCGCCCGATTTGGTCAGTGCCGCGTAGAGTAAATCAGTGCCAACCGCACTGGCAGGCGTGATTCCAAAATGTAGCAGAATAGGTGTCATCAAAGAGCCACCACCTACACCTGTAAGACCAACAACAAAGCCAACAAATAGGCCTGCGAGTGCGTAGGGATATTGAAAATCCATAAAAAACAACCTTGAACTGTTTATTTGCGAGCAATTATTGGTGATAAATCAACATGGCGCGCAGATTAACAGTCCGAAGTGATTTTTAAAAAGGCTAAATAGTTTGGGAGTTATGCTTCAAAAGTATATGCAGGTAAGGAATAAGATTATTTCGTTAAATCTGATACCAATTCTTGCCATTTAAACTTATATATCATATAAATATTATGTTGGATGCTGTAAAGGCAGGAGGCATGAGAGATCGGCCAAGACTTTAGGGTCAAATCCGGTTGTGAGAATCCATTCAGGCGTAAGCCTATAAAGATAAAAATAAAGGTAAGAATATGAAACTATCCATAATCGCTTTGCGATTAATGGCCGCAGTGGGCTTATTGATCTCGGCACAACAATCATCTGCCTTGGTAAAAGGTGCTGATGTAAGTTGGACATCGGAAATCGAAGCAAATGGCATTAGCTACTACAACCGCAGTGGTGTTAAAGAAGACATTTTCACCATTATGAAAGAGGAGGGCATGACTGCTGCTCGCTTGCGTGTGTGGGTCAATCCAGCGGATGGTTGGTATAGCGGCACGCAAGATGTAGTTGCAAAAGCTAAGCGTGCGAAAGCTGCAGGTTTAAGTGTATTGATTGATTTTCATTACAGCGATACTTGGGCCGACCCAGGACAACAAACCAAACCTGCAGCGTGGAGCAGCTATACCTTTACGCAATTGGAGAATGCAGTATACAACTCCACGGTTTATACACTCCAAGCACTCAAAGACGCTGGCGTAACGCCAACCTGGGTACAAGTGGGTAACGAAACTAGTAACGGTATGTTGTGGAATGACGGCATGGCTTCGGCCAATATGAAAAATTATGCGTGGTTAACCAACTCTGGCTACAACGCTACAAAAAGTATTTTCCCCAATGCCAAAGTCGTTGTTCATCTGGCCAACTGTTACAACAATACCAATGCCCGCTGGTTATTTGATGGCCTCGTGGCTAACAGCGCTAGCTTTGATGTAATTGCATTCTCGGATTATCCAACGAATGTTTCGGGCTCCACTTGGCAAACGGTAAACACACAATGCTTGGCTAACTTGAACGATATGGTGAGCCGTTATGGTAAAGAAGTCATGATTGCAGAAATTGGAGTACCTTGGGACAACACCTCAGCGAAAACAATTATTGCCGATATGATTACCAAACTAGCCACGGTGAGCAAAGCCATTGGTATTTTTTACTGGGAGCCTGAAGCTCTTCCCAGTTGGAAAGGTTATACCATGGGGGCTATGGATGCGACGGGTAAAGCCACTGCTGCTTGGGACGCCTTTAAATAATGTGAATGCATTTGAATAATTATTAATCCTTAATGAAGGATACTAACAGCCAATCGATTACGACAAGGTTCGTGTGATTGGCTGTTTTTTTATGTGTCGAAGAGCACCACAAACATTACAAAAATCAACCTCCTGTTTTTACTAAAAAATGAATTAAGAGATGTGAGATGAAAAAAGAAATTTGCTGGATAGGGTTGTGCATTGCCCCGCTATTGTTAGCGGCTTGTGGTAGCGCTGGAGGAGGCTCACCCGTTGCCTCGGTGCCCGTGATTACCAATAGTTCTGTGGCTGTAAACAGTTCTTCCATTTCAAGTTCATCGGCATCAGGTGTGGCTGCCAGCGCTGTTTCGTCTGTCGCCAATCTTCATTTTGTGAAAGGTGCCGATGTCAGCTGGATCAGTGAAATGGAAAATTCTGGGCGGAATTTTTATAACAAAGCGGGCGTAAAAGAAGATTTATTGCAAATTCTGAAAGAACAAGGAATGAATGCTGTGCGTTTGCGTGTGTGGGTAAATCCTGTTGATAGTTACAACACCATAACCGATGTTCTTGCAAAAGCTCAGCGCGTAAAAGCGGCGGGTATGAAATTAATGATTGATTTTCACTACAGTGATAGTTGGGCTGATCCTGGCAAGCAAACCAAACCAATGGCGTGGGCCGGCTATACTGTGGATCAATTGGCCGCCGCCGTAGCTGATCACACCCGTAACAGTTTAATTATTTTGCGCGATGCGGGTGTTACGCCAGATTGGGTACAAGTTGGTAACGAAACCAGTGATGGTATGTTGTGGGATGAAGGACGTGCATCAACGAATATGAAAAATTATGCACGTTTTGTGGCGAGTGGTTACGATACCGTAAAAGAAATATTTCCAACCGCTTTAGTGATTGTACATTTAGATAATTGTTTTGATAACAATCTTTATCAATGGAATATTGGAGGCTTGAAAGATAATGGTGGTAAATTTGATGTGATAGGTGCATCGGCTTACCCAACTTACAGAAATGGCAGCACCTGGCAAGCGACCAATACGCAATGTCTAGCAAATTTAAATGATATGGTGGCGCGTTATAACGTTCCGGTCATGATTGTCGAGGTAGGTGCACCCTGGGATAGCGCAGATGCTAAAGCCATAGTGGCCGATTTAATTGCAAAGGTTCGTTCGGTGAATAATAATCAAGGTTCGGGCATTTTCTATTGGGAACCTGAGTCCTATAACAATTGGAAAGGTTATAACTTAGGTGCATTTGATAATTCGGGTAAGCCAGCCGCAGCGATGGATGCCTTTTTAGAGTAATAAACTTTTACTCTATTTGGTGCGTGTTGAGTAATTTTAACGCGCACTGATTGATCAATCTAAAAGAAGCACGTTTACAATCCTGTCGTAGCTCAGTTATTGTATTCGCTCTAATTTTTATGGAGCGAAAATATGAAATTAATTGGTATGCTCGATTCCCCTTTTGTACGCAGAACCGCCATTTCCCTTAAATGTTTGGATATTCCCTTCCAGCACAACGCCATTTCAGTCTTCAGTACTTTTGCGGAATTTCAAGCGATTAATCCTGTCGTGAAAGCGCCAACATTAGTATTTGATGACGGCGAAATTCTAATGGATTCCAATTTAATTATTGATTTTGCGGAATCAGTAGCGCAAAAAACATTAATGCCTGTGGCGTTTATCGAGCGCAAGCAAGCATTAAGAATTATGGGCTTTTCCTTGGCGGCCTGTGAAAAAGTGGTGCACAACATTTATGAGCGCAATTTGCGTCCCAAGGAAAAACAGCATGCACCTTGGCTTGAGCGGGTTAACAATCAATTGTTAGCCGCTTGCGCAGCGCTTGAAATAGAAATTATTAAACATCCATTTTTGGTTGAAAATATCACCAAATCTCAAGCGGCTATTACAGCCGCTGTTGCGTGGCAATTTATTCAAAGCATGCTGCCTGATATAGTGAATGAGGCGCATTTTCCTGCATTGCGGAAGCTCTCCCTTGACGCAGAAAAAATGCCGGAATTTTTAGCATTCCCACCGGTTGGGCCAGGGGTAGGTGCCCCCTAAAACCATTTTTTTGATAAAGGTTGTTGGAGTTGATTAATTATTGGGAAGTTAATAAATATGCAAAATGTTGATGAACGCTACTACGTTTCTTATAGGAATCTCCGCCAATCCATTGGTTTTCTTGGGCTGATTATGCCCTTTGTGGTTCGTCTTGGTGCTATCTATTTTGAAAACAATTATTCCGTGCAATCAATTAGCGCTTATTACTACACCGGAATGCGTGACGTTTTAGTGGGAACATTGGTGCTGATTGGTGTCTTGTTAGCGTGTTATCGAACACCAGAAAAACAAGACACTTTTATAGGCTTAACGGCTGGTTTGGCCGCAATAGGTATGGCGCTATTCCCCACTGATCCGGCAAACGCTCATCTTTGTTATGTCATTAAAAGCTTTTTAGGTTTTCATGAAGCTTTTGCTGGAATATTTTTTGGCGCTATATTTTATTTGGTTTACTTTCGTTTTCGTGCGATGACACCGCAAGTGCCGACGCCAGAAAAAATTATGCGCAATCGTATTTATAAGGCGAGCGGATTGGTTATGTTGTTTGCGTTTATTGCAATAGGGTTGCTGAATAAATTTGCTAATGGCGCCTCTATTTTTTGGCCTGAAACTGCAGCTGTTGTAGCGTTTGGCATTGCTTGGTTAGTAAAAGGACAGCGTTTTTTTGCTGATAAACATTCAGAATAAAACATTATTGCGTTTGTAAGTGTACCGGTACTTGTTATTGTGGTTTGGGTATCATCGCTAAAAATGACTGAGGTAACCATCTGTTATTAGCCTTTCCGAGCATTGTTGTTTATAGCCGCCTATACATAGGCTCTTAGGGTGTAAGATGTCGTCAAGTCAACGATAAACAGCTTTTTTGTTATCAATCAAGATTAACGAAAAGACGAGCTACAATAATAATTATTTTTGTTTTATTGTTGCGTAGCTTCGTGTTACCTCGGTAACTAAATGCCCACGTTTTTCCGTTACATTAAATGTTATGTTATTCAATTAATAACCAAAGGAATTTTTATGTTGCGTCATCTTCGAGCCCGTGTATTGATGCTCGTCTTAGTGTGTTCTCCGTTTGCTGCTTTTGCGCAAACTCAAACCTATGGCGTTCCTATCAATTTGGAAACCGCTAAAAAAGTGGCTGCCGCGGCGGAAACTGAAGCGAAAAAAAATAATTATACAATGGTTATCGCCATCGTAGACTCTGCGGGTTCGCTTACTTACCTTGAGAAAATTGACGGTACTCAGCTGGCCAGTGTAGATATTGCTATTGGTAAAGCGCGCACGGCTAATAATTTTAAACGCCCCACAAAAGCCTTGGAAGATATTGTGGCTGGCGGTCGTAATGCACTCTTGAGTTTACCCAATGCCGTGTTGATCGAAGGCGGTATTCCGCTAATTATTGATGGAAAAATTGTGGGTGCGATTGGTGTGAGTGGTGGTTCATCACAACAGGATGCTCAAGTAGCCAGTGTTGGCGTTGCTGTATTACAGCCCGCTGCTAAATAATTGAAAGACGGTCACTGACTTGGCTCGATCTCATCGACATTCTCGTTGTGGTGAGATCGAATCCTCGTCTTTCAAGAATTTATCGTGAACGATACTTAAATATTTTTCACGTATTTATTCTTGGGCGTTTAAGGAATAAAACTATTTGCTGTTAGCCAAGCTTCGCAAAGTTGCGGCCAAATTGCTACGGCGCCTTTACTGTTGCGCAATGCAAAACCGTGACCTCCCGATTGAAAAATATGTAACTCCGCGGGCACGTTTACTGCTTTAAGTGCATCGTAAAAACGAGTGCTATTACGTGCATCTACTTTTTCATCATCGCCTGCAGCGACTATAAAAGCCGGTGCGGTTTCTGTTGTAACTTGCTGATCGGTGGGGTATTCATCGTACAGCGCTTGCTTTTCACTGGGCTCCATCAATTTTTGTTGCGGATTGATTAAATATTTACGTGCATTACCCGAATGAGGGCCATAGGCTAGCACCATAAAATCTGGGCGCGCACTGATTTTATCGGCATCATCAATGGCGTCATACACTTTTTTGTTGTAATTGGTTCCCAGCATTGATGCCAAATGGCCACCGGATGAAAAACCTGCGATGCCAATTTTGGCCGGATTTATTTTCCACTCTACAGCATTTGCGCGCACTAAACGCAGTGCGCGTTGTGCATCTTGAAGAGGAACATTTTTTCCATTGGTATGGCCTTCACCGGGCAGACGATTTTTAATCACAAATGCGGTGACTCCACGGCTATTTAACCATTTGGCAATATCAGTTCCTTCTTTGTCAATTACTAATGATGTGTATCCGCCGCCGACCGTAATCATAACTGCCGTGCCATTGGGGTGAGCGGGAACAAATGCACGCATACTGGGGATTGCGATTGCGCTGAGTGTGCGTTGTGGATCGTTGGGGTTTTGGCTGCTGTCTTTGCTGACTTCCGTTAAGTTAATGTTGGATGAGTCAGGTGGTGTATGTGGCCACAGGTTGTAGTCTTTGCCATTAATAAGCGGAAGCGCCAGTGTGTATTCTGATGTGATGAGCGCAATGGACAATACACACAATAATTTAATATTTCGAGTAGTAGAATTCAGCATTAAGAGAACCTTGGTGGTGAAAGAACAAGTGTGACCTTTCATGCCATGTGTTGACACCTGTCGCTGATGCAGCGATCAAGTTAAAACTTCAACACAAATGAAGCAATTGCCGAGGGTTATCTGTGTAGAGCCGGCTTGCGCTCAGTCTTACAGAATTGAAGTGCGATTTGTTATTCGCTATTTGCGATGGATTCTAGCAAGCATAAACGCCAAGCGCCAATAAAAAAGCCACCCGCAGGTTGCAGGTGGCTATCGGAGATATTACAGCGCTAGCTCACCACCGCTTAATTCTTTTGATTGCGCGATGATTTTAATTCCCTGAATGTTGTCGCCAATTTCAATGAGTGCACTGGCGATACCATCAATTGAGTTGATTTCTACCGGGCTGATTAATTTTGCATTGCCTGCCACTGAGAAGGCTACAGGGACATTATTGTCGTGAGTGATATTTCCCGCTGCATCGCGCAATTGTGCGCGTACAAACACCACGTCTTTGATGCCAGCTTGTGGTGCTTTACCGCTGCTATCCACATTCAGGCTAATTTGAGTAGGCTTGCCAGCCGTAGCGACTTTGTATTCTGCTACAGCTTTGTCACCGATATAGGCAACCGCTTTCAACTCGCCTGCTGCAAATTCTTTGACTAAAAAGGTGAAGGGCGGATGTGGCAAGTGGTTCGTATTTTTATTGCTATCCGGTGCTTGCTTGCCGAGTGATTGGCCGTTTAAAAATAATTCCACCTGTTCGGCATTGCTGAATACGCGCACATTGAGCGGTGACTTTTCATTCCATTCACTGGCGATAAATACCATGGGGCCGCTGATAAATTTGTTGGATACCTGTGTCGCATCACGTTGGCTTTGGTAGAAGTAATAGGCGTATTTTGGTAAACGTTCAATGCTCATCACACCGGATGATTCTAAATCGGGTGAATAGCCTCTGTTGTAATCAAACATAACCCAGTAGCCATCGGCAAAAGCTGGTGTATTGAAGTTATCGTTATGTGACTCTTGTAAATTAGTGGCTTGTTGCAATAAGCGCACTTCGCCATCGCCTAACAACTGGCGGCTAGAGCGGTCAGCCTGTAGCAAATTGCCCCACGCCGTTTGGTTGAGGCCAGCGTTCATCGCATAGTATTCCCAATCGCCGTATTCGCTCACATCATAAGGTTTAGTGGGCGTGTGATAGTCCTTCAAACGATGTTGACGTGCTTGTAAATAAATATCGTAACCATATTCTTGCCAGCCCGCTGAGAAAACATTTTTCCCTGGATATTCTTCGTGAACAATTTTGATGAGTGAATCAATAAAGGGTTCTTTCATCCAAGATTCATTCAGTGAACACTCCCATGCAAGTACCGATGGATGATTGCGATCACGGCGAATTAAATCGCGGCAGGTTTGTTGTACTTGAGCTTGAAACGCCGGGTCTTCAGAAAAATATTGCCAGCCCAAAATGGAGTCCAGTAATACTAGCCCCAATTCATCGGCGGCTGCCATAAAGGCGGGGGAATGTGGATAGTGTGAAAGTCGTACATAATCGAATCCCGCCGATTTTATGCGCATCGCATCTCGATAGTCTGCCGCATCTGATGTGGCGTAACCGACATAAGGGTATTCCTGATGGCGATTCACGCCGCGCAAGAAAGCTTTTTTGCCGTTAATTAATAATTGGTGATCCTCGGTAAAGCTGAATTCGCGAATACCAATGCGTGTACTTTGCTGTTCAACCAATTTGTCGCCATCGAATACTTGGGTGACCAAGTTGTACAAATGTGGATTTTGTGGTGACCACAAATTAGGTGTGGTTAGACTTAACTGATTTACTACATCTTGATTAGATTGGGTCGCAATTTTTTGTGCTTCGCTTTTGGTTTCAGCAACTAATTTTTCGCCGTCAAATAACTGCTGGCTCACGTGAAAAGTTTTCTCGTTGGAGCTGCTGTTGACGAGGTTGGTTTTAATATTAATGTTGGCTTGCGCTTCACTCACTTGTGGATAGCTTACAAAAGTTCCGCCGCCAGCCATTTGATTGGCGGCAACTGCATCGCTAATGTACAAATCATTTTTAACGACTAAATAGACATTGCGATAAATGCCACCATAGGTATTAAAATCTAAATCCTTCAGTGGTTTTGGGCCGGTTATAGCATTGTCGCGGTTATCTAAGTGCACCACTAATTCATTGGGGATATCGTATTTTAAATCGCTGGATAAATTGACGGTGAAAGGCAGATAGCCACCCAAGTGACTAGCAATTTTTTTACCGTTTAAAAAAACCTCTGCTGCATTCATAGCAGAATCAAAACGGATAAACACTTGTTTATTTTTCCATTCGGGATTAGCCGTAATGGTTTTTTTGTACCAAGCATCCCCTTGCCATTGATCGTGCACCACTAATTGTTCTATACGTGTGGTATGTGGCAATTGCACTTTTTCCCAGCCCTCTAATGCAGCGCTGCTGGCTAAATCGGGTGCTTTGTCCGCGCGTGCAAATTGCCAATCGTTATTGAATAGGCTTTCACTGGCGAGTGAAATGGGTTTATCGTTTAAATGACAGGCGCTAAGCGCACCGATTAAAGCAATGCTAAAGCCAAGTTTGGCGTAATGGTTGGATATTCTTTTCATGGAAAACGTCTCTAGTGTGTAGGCTATTGGTTTTTATTTCTTGGCTTCACGAAAAAAATTAAAGGCTGGTAATGTTGTATTGTGTCTGCTCGCATCAAAAAAAGCGGCGTTTTCCCAATGCGAGCCTTGCCCCCACAGTGTTTTACATTTTGTGGAAATCCATCCAGGTTCCCAATACAAAATACCAATACCGCCAGCTTGTTTTACCACTTTACTTAAGGCGAGTAGGTAATCCAGTTGTCCATTTGGTGTGGCGGGAAATTCGGGTAGCACGGCGCTTTTCCAGAGTACGTTGTCGGCTTTATCAAAATTTTCAAAGGTCCAAGGGTAGCCAGTTTCTACAATCATGACAGGCTTTTTAATGTTGCTCGTTAATTCACTGATGGCACCGCCGAGTGTATCTAATTTGTAAGTTGACCATTGCGGATAATAAGAGAGACCCATTACATCAAAATCGGTAACGCCGTGTTCAAGTGCTTGAGGAAACCATTTCAGGCCATTTTCTGGTTGCGCAATATGTAAAACAATGGCGATTTTTTTATTATTTTCGTGGCTGAAATCGCGTACGGCTTTTATACCGCTATTAAATAATTCGGCATTGCGTTCCCAATTAATTTTTTCTTTTTCGAAATGATCCTTGGGCTGCATAATTTCGGCATTGGTTTCGTTGCCCACTTGCACCATGTTGGGAGCTAAGCCCTGAGCATCTAGCGTTTGCAATGTTTGTTTAGTGTAATCGTAAAGAGTTTTTGCAAGTTGGTGCGTGTCAGTAATGTCTTTCCATGCGGCAGGAATTTCTTGGTGGTCTGGATCAGTCCAAGAATCTGAATAATGGAAATCCAACAGCACACGCATATGGTTTTCTTTCGCGCGCTTGATCGTTTTGGCTACATCTTCTACGTTGGAATATTTTGTCCACGTTGCGTTGTGCCACAAGCGCACACGGACTATGTCGGTGCCGTAGGATGCAAAAATTTCGAAGGGATCTTTTTTCTTGCCGCGATCTGCATAGCTACCGCCGCAATCTTCCATTTCATTCACGTACGAGAGATCTGCACCTGTATAAAATGCGCTGTTCTGTGCAAAACTTGCTTGTCCAATGGCGCATAAACAATAGGCGAATAACCACTTTTTCATAGAACCTCCGAAGGTCAGATTTCTATAGGTATAGTCAATTTCAGTTTGCGATGCCTGAAATATTTTTTGATGAAACCATCGATAAAAAAGCGGCTACACAGGGTAGCCGCCAAAAAAGGAAAGGTTGTTAATATTGCTGCGATTTTTAATTACAATTTGTAGGTGAAGTCCAGCAAGTACGCGCGACCATAATCATCATAACGGCTGAGATTTGCGGGTTGATTGTTTTGATAAATACGACTTGGCTCATTTGTTAGATTGTAGCCTTGGAATCGCACGTTCCAATGTTCGTTAATATCATAAGCAATACTAAAGCCTAAGCTTAATTCACTGTCTAGCGTAGTCAGGCTTGAGGCATCCCATCCGAAAACAGTTGTATATGCGGAGTGATATTTCCAACCTAAACGAGCATCTAAGCCATTTTTGCTATACCACAAATCTAATGTGGCAGTATCTTTTGCTAAACCCGTCATAGGAAGAGGGTTGTTGGCTGGTGCGAACTCATGGATATTGGATTCTGCATAGGAATAGTTTGAGTAAATTCCGAAGCCCTCAACCGGTAAAAAAGTGAAAGGCATTTGGAAGGTTAGTTCCGCACCTCTTACATAACCGCCTTGACCATTAACCGGGCCATAAATATAAGAGCTTTGATTGTTTGCGGTAACTAAACCAAACGAAGAGTAACCTACATAGTTTTTGATATTTTTGTAATAAAGGCTTACCGCCGCCAAGGACTCTTTGGCAAAGTACCACTCGTAGGACGTATCTACTTGATCTGATGTGAATGGTTTTAGCAATGGATTGCCAGCGCTTCCGCCTTGATTGCCGTTTGTAATACTAACGTATTGCGCTGCACGTAATTCGTCCAAGGGGGGGCGAGAAATGGCTCTTGCGATACCAAAACGTAGTTTGCGGGTATCATCTAAGCTCAGGTTCAAGCTGGCGCTAGGTAGTGCTTGCTTGTAATCAGTGTCGATGGCTTTGCCATCGTAGATGCCATTGTTGTCAATATGATCGTTATAGTCGTAGCTTTTTGTTTTGATATCTACTTCGCGAACACCTACATTGGCATTGTAATTTAAGCCACCCAACTCACCTTCAAAGTCTGCTTTTACATAGGCAGCAGTATCGTCTTCATCAACTTTCCAATACTTAGCTGGCTCGACGGTTGGCGTCGGCGAGACATTTCCATACATTGCTAGTTTCAACGCAGTGTAGGATTGTGCAGTCAAAACGGGGACACTGTTGAATGCGCCGAGGGTGTAGGTGCTGAGCAATCCGCTGGGCAAGTTTACGCTGGCTACTTGATCGGGAAGCATGAAGTTAGTCCAGATAACTTCTTTTTCTCGGTTTGAGGCACGAACGCCAAAATCGAAACTTTTAAAATCCCCTGCATCAATCGCTTTTTTGAAATCCAATTGACTACTGAGTAATCTGTCATCAAGCGTTGAGCCTTCATTTGAATTGCTATTAGCCCAGCCGGAATAATTGGCGCTTGCTGGTGTCAATAGAGCTGACCCAGCTGGTGCAGTCATTGATGGGCGGCCGCGCATGTCATAGCTGAGGGTTTCGGCCGCTTGATACAAATAAATAGCGTTCCAATAGTTGTATCGGTGCGCTTTCGATAATGCCAAGTCGCCATCAATTTGCCAGCCTTCAATACCTGTATAGTCAAACTTGATCCCCTGAGTTAAGCCGGTATTGATTTGTGAGTAGTCTGCAATGACGTGATCTACTTTACCTGTCCAGCCACCAACGGTTGCCGCAACAGCTTGATTGCCACTTAAGACAATATTTGAATAGTTGCCGGAGCTGCCGTCATTCCAGTCGCCAAGATTCTGGAACCATGTTTGATCTTGCCCTTCTTGGAAGTCAACTTTGGTGTAAAGAATATCGTATTTAACATCTAATGCATCGCTAGGTTTCCATTCCATTGACGCAAACCCGCCATCGCGTTGCGTGTCCAATTTTTTAATTTCATATGCCATCCCCCAAGGGGCGTAACCATAGGTGCCTTTGCCATCTAAATTGCCGCCATTGGCTGTCATATTGGGTTGGCCGCCAGTACCATCATTAAAGCCCCAGCCCTGCATGGAGCCATAACCATTTTTTTGTTTTTGCTCGGAACCGCCCAATGCAAAGCCAAATTCATCGCTCAGCTTTTCTACAACCATACCGCTGAAGCGATTACCCAATGGGTCATAGTTGGGGATGTCTTTTCCGCTATCATTGGACTCAATGCCTGCTCGTATAGCTGCTTCAGGGCCAGTGTATGACAATGGAGATATTGTTTTTAAGTTGATTGAGCCGGCGATACCACCTTCAATTAAATCTGCAGATTGGGTTTTGTATACTTCCACACCACTGACTAATTCGGAGGGATACTGTTCATAACGAATGGCACGACCCGGTTCTGGACTGGCTACTTCACGACCATCAACTGTACCGAAGACCATGCGTGGTCCAAGGCCACGGATGGATGCTTGGCTTTCGTTCCCGCGGTCGCGTGAACCATTAACGCCGGGTAGGCGAATCAAGGCTTCAGCAATAGTTACCGCTGGTGTGCCGTTGATGTC
>Ga0209067_10000059_pt1 | contig 75170 bp, 63 predicted proteins | sample ColStrG_CSR_2013_FD_187199 | JGI IMG/M metagenome (GOLD analysis project Ga0209067, IMG submission 187199) | Freshwater sediment microbial communities in response to fracking from Pennsylvania, USA - Cold Stream Run_MetaG_CSR_2013 (SPAdes)... | ecosystem: Environmental > Aquatic > Freshwater >...
GTATTCATACAAATTGCTAATTTTTTTTGCAATTCGTTTTTTGGATGAACTTATTAAAAAGTAAATCTTTTCAGAATCAAAATGAATCATATCGGTGAAAATTTAAAATATTTGCGGAAAACCAGAGGCATGACCCAACAAACCCTGGCGGAAGCCCTTTATCTTAAGCGGCCTGTTATTGGCGCCTACGAGGAAGGCCGGGCGGAGCCCAAATTGGAGACCTTAAAGAAAATCTCAGACTTATTTTCTGTTCCAATTGAAAGTTTGATGGGAGTTTCTTTGATGGAAGAAAATGAAAAAAATAAAGGAAGTATAGTATCTGAACCGGAAAAAACAATTGAAAAACTAAAAATTCTTAGCATAACGGTCAATTCAGAAAACGAAGAAAATATTGAATGGGTCCCTATTAAGGCCAGTGCCGGATACCTGAATGGATATGCCGATCCGGAATTTATGACCAGGCTCCCTAAATTTCAACTACCTATGCTGAAAGGCGGAACCCTCAGGGCATTTGAAATTAAAGGGGAATCGATGCTTCCCATTGTTGGGGGAACCTTTATTATTGGGGAATATGTGGAAGATATAAAATGGATAAAGGATGGGACCACGTATATTGTTGTGAGCAAATCAGAGGGCATTGTTTATAAACGGCTATACAGGTTGGAAAATGAAAACAAAATAAATCTGGTATCTGATAATATAGAATTTGAGCCCTATACCCTGGATAAGGAAGATGTTTTAGAATTATGGAAGGCGAAAGCCTTTATTTCCAGTCAGTTTCCTGAGCCAGAAAATAAGAATTCCATTGAAAAATTAGGCGAAATGCTGGTGGAACTTCAAAAATCTATGGACAATTTGAAAAAGTAAGAATGAATAAAACCGATTCTTTTCTTGAGCATGCCCTTAGGGAAAGAGAAAATACAGGAAGCATTCGCAAATTAAGTCTGCGCAAAGATTTAATAGATTTCACTTCCAATGATTATCTGGGATTGGCCCGTTCAAAAGAAATCTGGGAAAATATACAAAATGAATACAAAAATTACCCGAACCATTCCGGATCGACGGGTTCCCGACTTTTATCCGGCAATAGCGAGTATGCCGAAAAGCTAGAAGGTTATTTGACGGAATTTTGGAAATCCCCTGCCCTATTATTCAATTCGGGGTATGATGCTAATATGGGCCTGTTTTCCTCCATTCCTAAAAAAACCGATACGATCATTTTAGATGAATATATTCATGCTTGCATTATTGATGGTGCCAGATTAAGTGGGGCAAGAAGGGAACGTTTTATTCATAATCATTTAGAAAGCCTGGAATCCAAACTCAAAATAGCCACAGGTAGAATTTTTGTAGCGATAGAAAGTATTTATTCCATGGATGGGGATGAGGCACCCATGATCGAAATTGCCGACCTTTGTGAACAATACGGGGCCTATTTAATGGTAGATGAAGCCCATTCCACCGGAATATATGGGATTGAGGGAAGAGGACGTATCGAGGAATTAGGTTTATCTGATAAAGTTTTCTCCCGGGTTTTTACCTTCGGAAAAGCCCTGGGTTGTCACGGTGCTGTGGTCGTAGGGAGCTCCCTATTGAAAGAATACCTGATCAATTTTGCCAGAACATTTATTTTCACAACCGCCCTCCCCTTACATTCCCTGATTTCCATATTCGCCACCTGGGAACATTTGCGTAAGAATAAGGAATTATCCCAGGATTTATTCAGGAACATATCCTTATTTTCCAAGAATTTAATAGTGCAAGAAGACCAATTTAAAGCACAAAAAGGAGCAATTCAGGTGCTGAAAATTACGGGGAATTTAAATGCCAGAAAAGCATCGGATTGGTTCAGAGAAAAGGGGTTTGACCTTCGGCCAATATTATATCCCAGTGTTCCACCAGGACAGGAAAGACTGAGGATCTGTATACATAATTTTAATAAGGAAAAAGATATTATGGATCTGACCTCCTTTATTGAGGAATATTTACATTCTATAGAATGAAAGGGAAAGGGATATTCATAACAGGTATTGGAACCGATATTGGTAAAACCATTGCATCGGCTATTCTCGTAGAAAAATTTGAGGCAGATTATTGGAAACCCATTCAATCAGGTGATTTACATTTTTCTGATACGGATAAGGTAAAATCCCTGGTATCCAATGCACGCTCCCAATTTTTACCCGAGTATATCCGTTTAAAAAACCCCTTCTCCCCCCATAAGGCGGCAGATTTAGAAAACGTAGAGATTCATATACAGGAAATTGAGATTCCGAATTCCAAAAATTTCCTCTTTATTGAGGGTGCCGGTGGGTTAATGGTCCCCTTAAACAAGAAGGAAACCCTATTAGATTTTATAAAATTGGTGAATTTCCCTGTAGTCCTTGTTTCCAAAAACTATTTGGGTAGTATAAACCATACTCTTCTCAGTATTTCAAAGCTTAGGCAGGAAAATTTAGCCATTCAGGGAATTCTTTTCATGGGGGAAAAGGACCCCTATACGGAAGGCTATATTTTGGAAAATACAGGCGTATGCTTTTTAGGTAGAATACCTATTCTGGAAAGTTTGACCAAAGAAAGTATAAAAGAAGCCGGGAAGGATGTCCATTTTGCGCTTGATTTCTAGCATTAATTCGTTTAACCTATGAAAGAAATAAAAAATATTGGTGTTATTGGTTCAGGCACCATGGGGAATGGCATTGCCCAAACTTTTGCCTTATTTGGGTTTCAGGTTCATTTAATCGATCTAAACCTGGAAATCCTGGAAAAAGCCAAAAATGAGATTTTAAGAAATCTGGAAAGAATGGTAAAAAAAAATGCCATTAGCCTGGGAGACCAGGAAAAATGCCTGGAAAGAATTCAGTTTTCGGTAGATTTTCAAGCCGGATTAGAGACAAAAGATCTAATCGTTGAAGCGGTTACAGAAAATCCCGAAATTAAATTGGACCTTTTCAGAAAAATGGATGGCTATGCGCCTTCCCATTGCATTTTGGCTTCCAATACCTCTTCTATCTCTATTACCCGTTTGGCCTCTGTGACAAAAAGACCGGAAAAGGTTATCGGAATGCATTTTATGAATCCTGTTCCCATAATGAAATTGGTCGAGGTAGTGAGTGGCCTTCAAACCAATACCGAAACCCTGGAACAAATTATGAGCCTTTCCAGGATATTGGATAAAATTCCAGTACCTGTAAAAGATTATCCTGGGTTTATTTCCAATAGAATATTGATCCCTATGATCAATGAGGCTATTTATAGCTTGTATGAGGGCATTGCCGGGGTGGAAGAAATTGATTCTATCATGACCCTTGGCATGAGTCATCCTATGGGTCCCTTGTTCCTGGCCGATTTTATCGGATTGGATGTATGCCTTTCCATTCTGGAAGTACTTTATAAAGGGTTTAAAAACCCTAAATATGCGGCCTGTCCTTTATTGGTTAATATGGTAATGGCCGGTAGATTGGGTGTAAAATCAGGTATCGGTTTTTATATCTACGATAATGAAAAAAAGGAAAAGAAAGTAAATCCACAATTTCTTGTTAATTGAGCCTTTGCAAAGAACCTTTTTGAAAAATTAAAAAAAAAGGGAATAGACCAAATCTATTCCCTTTACCTTTTGGCAATACATTTCTAGGTAACCGTAGGTTTATTTTGATCTTCTAAGATCTGAATAATTTTCTCCTGCTGTTTCGCCTGTTTTTGATGCTGCTCTACCAATCTTTCCTGTTGCTTCAGCATTTTATGAAGAAGCTCATTTTCTCTTTTATAAAATTCCAACTCCAAAACCACCTTATCGTCCAGCTGGGATTTCAAGGAATTAATACCTGAATTTTTAAAAAGAGCCAATTCTTCATCGGTCATATGAAGATCTTCCATGGTAATTCCCAGGGTTTCAGCAATAAGCTTAAGGGTTTTATGGTTAATTTTACCGGTTCTTTCTATAAAAGAGATTAAAGCGCGGGTCTTGTTAATTTTTATTCCTAAATCTTTCTGATTAATCCCTTTTAGCTTTCTGAAAAAAGCTACTCGATGTCCAAGGTGAAGACTCTCTTCCATTAACTGTAATTTTAAAAATTTATTTTTTTGTTTACTATACCTACACTAAATGCCTTTAAAATAGTAGTATAGTAAAATTACCATTATTCCTAGAATATAAAAACTACATTTTCTCAGGGACTTCAATCCCCATTAAAGCCGTTCCATTTTTTAAAATTTCACCGGTTAAAGAGCATAATCCCAATCTGAAATTCCGTATTTCTGGATCTTCCACCTTTAATACCTGGTGCAAATGATAAAAATGATTAAACAATTTAGCAAGATCATATAAGTATCCGGCCAAAATTGCCGGACTAAAGTTTCTTGCCGCCTCCTCTATTATCCCATTAAATTGTAATATACGCTTTATCAAGGACTTTTCCTCAATATTTGTTTTAAAATTTGCTGGTACTTGATCAAATCGCAAGGATATTGTTTCCTTTTCTGGGTATAAGGATAGTTTTCGAAGGATAGATTGAATACGGGCATAACTATATTGAATAAATGGACCCGTATTTCCCTGTAAATCGATCGATTCTTTGGGATCAAAAAGAATTCTTTTCTGTGGATCTACCCGAAGGAGGTAATATTTCAAGGCGCCAAATCCTATTTTGCGGTAAAGCTCTTCCTTTTCATCCTGATTTAAGGATTCTGTTTTACCCAGAATCTCAGTTTGTTCGGCGGCGGTATTTTCCATTTGATCCATTAAATCGTCGGCATCCACCACGGTTCCTTCCCTTGATTTCATTTTACCGGAGGGAAGATCCACCATTCCATAGGATAGATGATAAAGTCCCTTAGCCCAGGGTTTGCCCAACTTTTCCAAAATCAAGAAAAGGACTTTAAAATGGTAATCCTGTTCATTCCCGACCACATGAATGGAGCGGTCCATATGAAAATCTTCATACTTCAATTGGGCTGTTCCCAAATCCTGGGTTATATAAACAGAAGTTCCATCTGAACGAAGGACCAATTTTTCATCGAGTCCCTCTTCTGTTAAATCAATCCAAACCGACCCGTCAGGCTTCTTAAAAAAGACCATCTTCTCCAAGCCCTCCTCAATAAGGTCTTTACCCAATAAATAGGTATTCGACTCATAATAATATTGGTCGAAGGAAATACCCAATCGGGAGTACGATTCCTGAAACCCTTCATATACCCAGGTATTCATTTGGCTCCAAAGTTTCAAAACTTCCGGATCATGGTTTTCCCAATCTTGTAGCATTTTTTTTGCCTCAACCATAAGGGGAGCCAGACTTCTGGCCTGTTCTTCCTCCATTCCCTGGGATAGGGGTCCTTCAATTTCCTTTTTTAATTCTTTTTCAAATAATACATAATATTTGCCCACCAAATGATCTCCTTTTATATGACTGGAGGAGGGACTTTCCCCATTGCCCCAATTTTTATAGGCTACCATCGATTTACAGATATGAATTCCTCTATCATTCACCAAACAGGTTTTAATAACCTCATAACCGGCTGCTTTTAAAATAGACGAAACTGAATACCCTAATAAATTATTGCGCACATGGCCAAGATGGAGAGGCTTATTCGTATTTGGAGAAGAAAATTCCACCATTACCCTTTGTCCATTAGGAGATAATATTCCAATTTCTCCCTTTTGGGTATAGGACTTTAGTTCGCTTAATAAGAAATCCTCATTTAAACTTAGGTTTAAGAATCCCTTTACCACCTGATAAGCCTGCACCAGGGGAAATTGGACCAGGGTTTCGCCCAATTCCTGGGCTGTCTTTTCGGGGCTCTTCTTAGAAATTCGGGTAATTGGAAATACCACCCAGGTAAGGTCTCCTTCGAATTCTTTCCTTGTTTCCTGTAATTGGATTTCCTCAAAGGGTAGATCGAATCGATAAACTTGATTTACCGCCAGCTGGATACATTTCTTTAACTCTTCTAATAAAAAACCATTCATTGGGCAAAATTAGAAAATCCCAACTTAAACTGGATTTATTAAAATTTGAATACCTTTAAATCTTTATGAATACGAAAGAATTTTCTCTTAAAGTTGACTCTGAAATAGGTTCCCTGGTCCGTTTAATGATTCATAGCCCAGATTCTGGGCTAGGCAAAGTGGTTCCGGCAAAAGCTCAGGACTGGCTTTTTGAGGATATTATTCATTTGGATACCATGCGGAAAAAGGAATATGACTTTTATGTTAAGCTCCTTTTATATTTCCTGGATTATTCAAAGATCCACCATAAAATAAAGGAGATAGATAATCCTTTTCATAAAAGATCTTTCTATAAGCCTGAGAAAAAAGAATTTCATAATTCTGAGTTCGTTATTGAATTCCAAGTTCTTTTATCCCAAATTCTAGGTGAAAAAGGAACACAGGAAAAACTCGTGGCCGCGGTTTGTGCCCGGGAAAATTGCACCTACTCAGTTCAAAATGAACTCCTTGACCTAGGCGCTGCAGAACTTTCCAAGACCTTAATTTCAGGAACCTTTCCCGATGGAAGAATGATATTTCCTCCTATCCCTAACCTGATATTTACCCGGGATATTGGTATTGTTATCCAGGATCATTTGTTATTGAATCGTCCGGCTACCCTTGCCAGAACCCGGGAATCCTTGTTAGCCAAATATATTTTCTTCAATCATGCACTTTTTGCCGGATGGAGGGATAAGATTATAGAGCTTCCCGATACCATTCATCATTTTCTATTACCTGAAGAAGAAAACCATACCAAGAAAATAACGCTGGAAGGTGGAGACCTTATGATGATTGGTTCCAGTCATTTATTGATTGGGGTAAGTGAAAGAACTTCCATTTTTGCTGCCAACCAAACCATACGATTGGTTTTTGAGAAAAACCTGGTGGACAAGGTCAGTATTATACGAATTCCCAATAAAAGGGCCTTCATGCATATTGATACAATTTTTACTCAGGTACGGCGAGATACCTGGGTTATGTTGGGATCCCTAGGGCGGGGAGGTGACCCAATAAAGCATGATGGGCTTTTTAAAAGTCTGAATCTTACCGAACCCAATGAACAATTATCCATTCTCCAGTTTCAAAAGGGTAAGGAGGAGAACCCCATACCCTTCCCCTTTTTGGAAGATTTACTGGAGGATATTAGCCGAAAAGATTTCCACCATATGGGTCCTGTGCAAATTATATATAGCGGGGGGAATGAATTTCCTTTCGATGCCCGGGAACAATGGACTGATTCCTGTAACCTCCTGGTTATAAAAGAAGGGGTGGTGGTAGGGTACGACCGAAATGATAAAACGGCTGAGAGCTTTAGGAATATGGGATTTCAAATAAAATATGCCGCCGAATTATTGGAAGAATTTGACAAAGAAATTTCTCATCCGGATCAAATAAAAAACACCTTGATTCTTTTACCCTCTGCTGAACTATCCAGGGCCCGGGGAGGCTCCCATTGTATGAGTATGCCATTAATCAGGAAACCGGTTTTATAAATCATGCCAAATACCGCCTCTATTTTTATGGTTCGCCCATTTGCATTTCATTCCAACCCACAAACCCGAAATTCGAATGCCTTTCAAAAACCAGAAAGCGAAAATGATCAGGATATTGCCAAATTATCTCAGACCGAGTTTGATAATATGGTCAATATTCTTAAATTGGAAGGGGTCCAGGTCCTGGTTTTCCAGGATCCAGGCGATAGAAATACTCCGGATTCCCTATTTCCCAATAATTGGATTTCCTTTCATGAAGATGGAAAGGTCATTCTTTATCCAATGGAAGCAGAAAATCGCAGGCAGGAAAGAAGATGGGACCTTGTGGAGGAATTATTAATAAAAAATGGGTTTTTGGTTCATTCCATAACGGACCTAAGTCATTTTGAGTCAAGGAATCATTTTTTAGAAGGAACCGGATCCATGGTTTTGGACCGGGAACATAAACTAGCCTATGCCTGCATTTCTTCGAGAACGCATAAAGAAGTTTTAGACGATTTTTCTAGTCTTACTGGATATAAAACAATTCTTTTTCATGCTTTTGATTTAAATAAAAAACCTATATACCATACCAATGTTTTAATGTGTGTGGGTACAGGGTTTGTATTAATATGTTTGGATTCCATCATCGACCCGGAAGAGAAACTGGTAGTTCAGAACACAATTAAACACGCCAAAAAGGAATTGATTGAAATTAGCCTGGAACAAATGAATCATTTTGTTGGTAATATGTTGGAAATAAAGAATTTTCAAGGGGAATCCCTATTAGTCCTCTCCCAGGATGCCTTCGATTCCCTAACGAAAGAGCAAAATGCAATCTTATCAGGCTTTGCCCGTTTAATTCCAGTTCCCTTATATACGATTGAAAAAAATGGGGGTGGAAGTGCCCGATGTATGATGGCAGAAATTCATTTACCCAAATCAAATTAAGTCTTCTCTTTTTTTCCTTTTTCTTTATTCTATTTTTGCAAAAAATTATAAATGCAGAGTTATTCGGATTTTTTGGATTTAAGTGTTGGTTTCCCGCAGGAGGGATTTGAGGTATATGATGATGAATTGTATTTTCATGATTTAAACCTTATGGAAATGATTGAAACCTATGGGACTCCTCTAAGGTTCACCTATCTTCCTATTGTAACAAAAAAAATCCAGCAGGCGAAGCTTCTGTTTCAAAAAGCCATAGTTAACAATAATTATAGGGGTACTTATACCTATTGTTATTGTACAAAAAGTTCGCATTTCAAACATATTGTCGAGGAGGCTCTAAAAAATGATATTCATTTGGAGACCAGTTCGGCTTTTGATATGCCCATGATTGATGCCCTGGAAAAGAAAGGAATTGTAAAAAAGGACATATTTGTTATTTGTAATGGGTTCAAAAAGGATAATTACAAACAATACATTTGCGATATGATCCATGATGGGTTTAGCAATATTATCCCTGTATTGGACAATAAGGAAGAATTCTTCTTTTATGATGATGAATTGGAAGTACCCTGCAATATGGGCATACGAATCGCTTCGGAAGAACAACCCGATTCACAATTTTATACTTCCCGTTTAGGTATTCGTGCCGACGAGGTGATTGAGTTTTATAATAACCGGATCCTTCCCCATCCCAATCTTAATATATCCTTATTGCATTTCTTTATCAATTCGGGTATTTCTGACACCCCTTATTATTGGGGTGAATTGGAAAAATATGTCACCCTATACTGTAAATTTAAAAAAATTAATCCTCAATTAACCACCCTGGATATTGGCGGAGGTATGCCTTTTAAAGATTCCCTGGTATTCGATTTCGATTATGAATATATGGTGAATGAAATTGTGAAAAGGATAAAGGAAATTTGCATGGAACATGATGTGGAGGAACCCAATATTATTACCGAGTTTGGAAAGTATACCGTAGCAGAAGCCTCTGGAATCCTATATAAAGTATTGGGCAGAAAACTTCAGAACGACCGGGAAAAATGGCTCATGCTGGACGGTAGTTTTATTACCAATTTACCGGATGTATGGGCATTAAACCAGAAATACGTTTTGCTACCTATCAATAATTGGGATGCCGAATACGAAAGAGTGAATCTTGGCGGTCTTACCTGTGATGGACAAGATTATTATAATCAGGAGGCCCATATGAACAGCGTATATATGCCTAAAACCAGGAAAGTACAGTACCTGGGCTTTTTCCATACAGGCGCTTATCAGGATGTACTAAGTGGATATGGAGGTATTCATCATTGTCTTATGCCTAGCCCCAAACATGTCCTGGTAAGAAGGAACCGGGATGAAACCTTTAATTATGAAGTTTTTGGGGAAGAACAAAACAGCAAACAAGTTCTAAAACTTTTGGGTTACGCCTAATTACCGGTCAAATTTCTCCAATAATTTAAGAAAAACAGAGAAATCTTTTGGATAGGGAGCCACTCTTGCCATGGTTTCCCCATTGGGATGAAGGAATTCGATTTCCCTGGCATGGAGGGCAAAACGACGAATCATGGGTGATTCTTCCTCGTCCTCCTTTCCGGGACGGTATCCTTTTTTAATTTGGGATAGATAGGGAATTTTACCCCCATATAGGGTATCGGCCGAAATACAAGCTCTTTGAGTGGCCAGATGAATCCGAATCTGATGCATTCGTCCGGTAACGGGTCTTGCTTCCACAAGGGTAAAATGTCGGAAATATTCAATAGAATTAAAAAAAGTATTGGCTTTTTTCCCTTCCTTTCTATCAATTTTTACCCTACCTGAATTATCCTGCAATATGGGAAGATCAATTTCCAATTCCCTAAATTCATGCGTTCCATCTAAAATAGCATGATAAACCTTTTTCACTTTTCTTCGCTCAAATTGCATGGATATATTTCGATAGGTTTCGGGATTTTTGGCTAAAATCATAAGTCCGGAAGTTTCCCGGTCAATCCGGTGACATACCTGTGTATCTGGCCAGTATTCTTTTGCCATGGACAGTACATTTGGACCAATAAACTGCCTATCGTCCAGGGAGGATAAAAAGGGTGGCTTATTTACCAATATAAGATCTTCATCCTCAAAAAGGATCATATCCACGAAACTCGGAATCCGCATAGGAAATAATTAAGAAATTTTAGCCTTTTTAAGGGTAAAGGCAAAGGTAGTACCAATACCGGTTTTACTTCGTACATTAATGGCCTGGTTATGGGCCTCAATAATATGTTTTACAATCGATAAACCCAATCCGGTACCTCCTTCAGACCCCCGAGAACGACTTTTATCCACCCGGTAAAAACGTTCAAAAAGACGGGGCAATAAATCGGTCTCTACGCCAATCCCATTATCGGTAACTTCGACTAATATATTTTCATCCATATCATAGAGTCCAATCAGGGTTCTTCCATGATCCTTCCCATATTTTATGGAATTGATGACCAAATTGGAAACCACTTCCCGAATTCGGTAGCGATCGGCTTCAACCCAATAAGGCCTATTACAACCCTCCTTAAAATCCAGACTGATACCCGAATCCTGGGTTAGAAATTCCGCACTCGAAAATACCTCTTTAATAAGATCATGGATATCGAACGATTCCATTTCCATTTGTAAATACCCCGATTCCAATTGGGAAATGGATTCCAAATCGTTGACCAGGGCAGCCAGGCGATCGGTCGCTTTGGCAGCTTTTTTTAAAAAATGAATATTAACCTCCGGATCGTCCAGAGCCCCGTCCAATAGAGTATGTACATATCCCTGGATACTAAATATTGGGGTCTTTAATTCATGGGAAACATTTCCTAAAAATTCCTTCCGGTAAATCTCGTTTTTCTTTAGTTGATCAATTTCCGTTTTCTGATCTGCCGCCCAATCCAGTACTTCCTGGGTTACGGCCGAAACCGGATCATTTACCATTCCCAATTCCGGAAACTTTAACTGATCAAATTTCTGCACCTTTTGACTATGAATGGTTTTATAAATGAGCTTTATTTTTCTATAGATAAAGAAATCGAGGGCATATAGGATAAGGAAATAAGAAGTACCAAAAACCACTAAAAATGAAAAAAGTATTTCAGTAAGGGTGGATTTGAAAACAAGGCTCACAATGACCCCTATAAGGGAAATAAATAAAGCCGTAAAAAATGATAGAATCCTGGGAGTGGGATTTTTTATCATACTTCAAACTTGTAGCCTACCCCTTTTACGGTAGTTACATAATTATCTCCTAATTTTTCGCGGAGTTTGCGTATATGTACATCGATGGTTCTATTGGTTACTACCACAGAATCTTCCCAGATATTTTTCAAAATGATTTCCCTGGTATAAACTTTTCCTGGTTTGGAAGCCAAAAGATAGAGAAGTTCAAATTCCTTTTTAGCAAGAATAATCTTGGTTCCTTCCCTTTGTACCATAAACGCATCCCGGTCAATGACAATGTCGCCAATTTCCAGTTTATTCTCTGATTCATTTTCCACATTAGCATTTCTGCGTAAAATGGCATTGATTCTGGAAATAAGGGCTCTTGGTTTTATGGGTTTTGCAATATAGTCGTCAGCCCCCACATTAAATCCGGCAATTTCGGAATATTCCTCGCTTCGGGCAGTTAGAAAAACCATAAAAGTTCTTTTGAATTCCGGCATGGTTCTGAGCAATCGGCAAGCCTCAATTCCATCCATTTTAGGCATCATGATATCCAGCACTATTAAATCCGGTTCAATCTTCTTTGCCATGGTAACCGCTTCCTGCCCATTGGAGGCTAAAAAAACCTGGTAACCTTCCTTTTTTAAATTATATTCAATGAGTTCTAAAATATCCGCTTCGTCATCCACTACTAAAATTTTCTGCTTGGGATTACTCATAGAGAAATATTGGTTGTGTTAGGATTATGTTACGAAGTTAAGGAATTATTAGCGGTTTGGTAATGTCTGTATTAAATTTAGTACCCTAAACCGATATTTACTAATGATATCATAGAATTGCTTCGCCTAAATATTAACAAATTGTTAAAATCATTTTTTTTAAGCCCCATATTTACCCAATTTCTTTACAAATACTTAACCTCAAATTTTCTTTAATTCAATTTTGTTTCTCTTAGTTTTAATAAAAAAATTTAATGAAATATTTTAAAACTGTATTTCTTACAGGATGGATGGGACTATCGGGTTTATTTGTATGGGCACAGGAGAAGCCTGGAGAAAATCAGGAAAACAAAAAGAAAACGAACAAGGATACCAGCCAGGTTAAAGAAATTGTGGTAACCGGTTATGGTTCCAATCGGAAATTAATAGAAACTCCTGCCAGTATTATTCCTATTACCCAGAAGGATCTGGTAAAATTTTCGGGTACCAGCTTAATTCCCGTTTTAGACCAGGCACCTGGAGTAGATTTTCAGGAACGATCGCCGGGAAATTACCGATTATCTATCCGGGGAAGCACCCTTAGAGCGGCATTTAATGTCAGGAATGTAAAAATTTACTGGGATGATATTCCGTATACGGATGGAGGAGGTACCAGCTGGCTTACCCCTTTGGATTTACATTCGATGGGCTCATTGGAAATTATAAAAGGCCCTACTGGTTCGGCCTATGGGGCCGGTTCTGGGGGGACCCTATTAATCCGCTCAAAACTTCCACAGGATACCGGCCTGCATTATGCCCTCGATGCCAATGCCGGATCGTTTGGTATGCAGGGTTTGAATGTAGCCATCAGTACTAAAAGTATCCAGAATGCCTCCTATCTTAATTATAGTATGCTAAAAGCCGATGGGTATAGGGAGAATTCAGGCATTGACCGCCAAATGATTCATTTAAGCTCCCAATTTTTCTTAACGCCCAGGGATGTTTTGACCCTATCCACCTTTTATACAGACCTTCATTACCAAACGCCCTATAGTTTAAACCTTAAACAATACACCTCCGATCCCAAACAATCCCGACCGGCCACCAGTACTGCCCCAGCGGTAATTTTACAAAGAACAGGTGAATCCATCCGAAAATTCTTCCTGGGGGCTTCTAACCATTATACCTGGAATGAACATTTTGATAATATTACCTCCATAGGTCTAACACCGGATCAAATTCAAAACACCTCCCCCTTAAATATTGAAAAAACAGAAGAAGAGAACTTTTCTTTTCGCACCCAAACCCGGTATTCCTTTACCCTAGGCAATATAAAAGGAAGACTCGCCGCCGGAGGGGAGTATATTACTAGTTTTCAATCGGATAGGAACTATGGGAATTTAAAGGGTATACCAGATAGCATACTCAGTGATGATCAATTAAATAATATCCAATGGATTATCTTCTCTTCCCTGGAATTGAATTTACCGAAGAATCTATATCTAAACCTAGGAGCCAGTCTGAATAAGGTTTCTTATACCATTCAACGATTGGATTATAGCCCCTCTTTTATTTTGCAAACTAATTTCCTTCCTATCGTATCTCCCCGGATTGCCGTGCAGGAAAAATTCCTCCCTAATCAATCTCTTTATATGGGATTTAGTTATGGATATTCTCCACCGGCCAGTTCAGAAGTATTGCCTTCCACAGGAATATTTAACGCTACCCTACAAGCGGAAATATCACGGGATTTAGAATTAGGCTATCGGGGAAGCTTTTGGAATCATTTAATAGACCTGGATTTAACTCTTTTTTATAACCAAATCAACCATTCCATTATTCGACGTTCAGACAGCCTTGGTCAGGACTTCTACCTGAATAACGGTTCCTCGGTCGAGAAAGGAATTGAGGGCCTATTTCGATTTAGCCCTATACAAAGTCTGAACAAGGCCTTCTCTTATCTATCCTTTTATTCCAATTTTACCATCAATAATTTTTATTTCAAGGAATATATTTTGAACGGAGCCAATTTATCGGGAAATCCCTTTACCGGGGTGGCCCCTTATGTCGTCGTATCAGGAATAGATGCCCGAATTTTAAATGGATTTTATGCCAATATAAACTATCATTATTCCGATAAAATCTCCTTGAACGATCAAAACACGGTGAAATCCATGGCCTATTCCATTTTTGGTGGAAAGGCTGGCTATTCCAGGAAAATAGGTAAGCGATTTATGATGGATCTAAATATGGGCGTCGATAATGTCTTTAACAAGCGATATAGCCTTGGAAACGATATTAACGCCACCGGAGGGCGGTATTATAACCCCGCCCCTATCCGCAATTATTTCCTGGGGATGAGCCTAAAGTATTAAAGTACCCTACCCCTATTTAACCAGAGTTTTGGTTAGGAATTCGCGAAGAGCCTCTCCATGTAAGTTCTTGGCCACAATTTTACCCTGTGGGTCTAGTATTATATTATGCGGAATGGCATTAAAATGGAAAGTAGTGACTACATCGGCATTCCAATATTTCAAATCGCTAACCTGGGTCCAGGGTAATTTATCGGTTTGTATAGCTTCCACCCAGGCCGATTTTTCCTTATCCAGGCTGACTCCAAAAATGGTAAACCCCTTATCCTTAAAGGCATTGTATAATTCCAGATTAAATGGATTCTCCCTACGGCAGGGTCCACACCAGGAAGCCCAGAAATCTACCATGACATATTTGCCACGAAAAGATAGGGTAGACTGGTATAGGCCTTTTGGATTGGGTAATTTAATTTCAGGAGCAATTTGTCCGATAGCAGTAGATAATCCTTCCTTAACGACTTTAGCCAGGGAATCGGCAAGGGGGTTACCTTTAAATTTAATTCCAGCTTTTGCGGATACCAATTGATAAGAATCAAAATCTCTATCCGGGTCTAAAAAATTTAAGGCATAAAAAGTTGAAAAAGATTGAGGGTTATTCTTGATGAAAAGTTTAACCGAATCCATAAATCCAGTCTGGATTTTGGCTCCCTCCGCAATAATTTTTGCAGTATCGGAAGCAGTTCTGGCCAGGGTACTTCTTTCCATTAACCCTCTCATTTTCTGGGTGCCAGAAATTCTGGTTTTATTTAATTCATATAGCTTTTTATTTTCATCCGAACCATAAAGGGTATATCGACCGGAGGAATCTCTCAAATCGGCTTTTAAGAAAACAGAGGTCCCTTTTTCTCCAATAACGATGGCCTGAAGTGCATCAGCAATCACGATATAAAACCGGGAAGAGCTGGGCTTGGTCTTAAATGTAAAAGAACCATTCGGGGCTATAGCTGAAGAATCAATCGGCATGATTTCCTTATTTTGAATTTCGGCCAGATATACCTTTTTTGATTTACTAAAATCAAACTTACCTTCCAGGTTAAATATATCGGGAGAGGTGCAGGATTGACTTATTCCTATTAGGAAGCTCAAGGCAAATCCCAAAATACGATACAAACGATTCATTAGACTAATTGTTGAATTAATTGGATTTATATGATTCCAGGGCTTCCACCAGTAAGCCATTCACTTGCTTAGGATCAATTTTACCCTTACTTAATTTCATTATTTCTCCCATAAATAAACCTGCCACCCCCTTTTTTCCTCCCTGGTATTCCAATACTTTCTCCGGATATTTTTTTATGACCGAATCGATGAATCCTTCCAGTTCTCCTTCATTGGATTGAATTAGCAAATGATTTTCCTCGGCCAATAAGAATGGGGCCTTTTCTGGGGTATCCACCAGTTTTGGAAACAAGACAGATATCGCCATGGAATGGTTTACTTTTCCTTCTTCTACCAATTTGATTAAGCCGGATAATTGTATGGGGGATAGACCCATATTTCCAATTTCAAGACCCTTTTCGTTTAAATAGGATTTAATAGGTCCCATTAACCAATTATACGCCACTTTTGGGGTAGATACCCATTTACTTAATTCAATAAAATAATCGGCTATATCCCTATGCTCTATGAGGATGGCGGCATCGATTGGGTTTAGGAAATATTCAGAAGTTAATTTATTCAGCCATTCCTTCGGTAGCATAGGCATCGACTCCCTTACCTTTTCAATATATTCCTGGCTAAGGACCAGGGGTGGAAGATCGGGCTCCGGGAAATACCGGTAATCATTAGACATTTCCTTGGATCGCAAAACCGAAGTCTTCCCACTAAGCGCATCAAAGTTCAGGGTATTCTGATCGATATGCCCCCCTGATTCTAATACCTCAATTTGCCTTTTTGATTCAAATTCAATGGCCTTTTGAACATTCCGAATAGAATTCAAATTCTTCACCTCGCACCGGTTTCCATATTCTTTAGCCCCTATTTTTCTAACCGAGATATTGGCATCGCATCGCATGCTTCCTTCCTCCATATTCCCATCACAAATTTCCAGGTACCGTAGTATTTTACGTATTTCCGTCAGATAAATGCCCGCTTCCTCGGCCGAACGGATATCGGGCTCGGAAACGATTTCTATTAAGGGTACTCCCGCCCGGTTTAAATCGATTAAGGAATCTTTTAAATCCTGGTCATGAAGACTTTTACCCGCATCCTCTTCCAGATGAATCCGGGTAATCCCAACCCTTTTCAAGCCCAATTTTGGTAATTCGAGGTCAATAAACCCTTCGTAACAAATGGGGGTTGTATGCTGGGTTATCTGGTATCCTTTGGGTAAATCTGCATAGAAATAATTCTTTCGGGCAAATTGATTATCATGTCGAATTTGGCAATGGGTAGCAATCCCCATTCGAACGGCAAATTCCACTGCCTTTTCGTTTAATACAGGAAGGCTTCCAGGATGTCCCAGGCTTACCACACTGATATGGGTGTTTGGACTGGCCCCAAATTCGGCCGAATCGGAAGAATAAATTTTGGAATGGGTTGATAACTGTGCATGGATTTCCAAACCGACCACCACTTCATAATTGTACTGTAAACTGGACATTTTCTCCTCTTATCTCCACCAAATATACAGAAAGAGATGAATCGTATCATATTTTCTATAGGTACTATCAAGGAAATTGAATTTGGCATACAATTAGAACCCAAAAAACTAAATAAACGTTAAAAAAATGAAAAATAAACTCAAAGCCCTATTCGCATCTCTTGTGATTCTTTTAGGTATGCATATCCAAACAAAAGCCCAGGTTTCTTTATCGGTACGCATTGGAAATCCGCCCGCATGGGCTCCAAGGGAACGCGCTTACCAAGTTCGTTATTATTACCTGCCCGAACTAGATGCTTATTATGACGCTCAAAGACAAGGTTATTATTATGCGAACGGAGGTGGATGGATATTTACACCTACCCTTCCTCAAATGTACGCGGGATATGATTTTTACACAGGACCAAAAATTGAGGTAAATTATTTCGGTGACCGCCCCTTTGAATTCTTCCGCGCCCAGCGAGAGGATTATTTTAGAACCTATCATCCTGGAGGTCACTTAGATTTTACGGGTGGGTATTTATATCGCAGAGGATCGGTATCCGGATGGGATAGAAGAATGCATAGAGAAATTCGTCAGGATAGAAGAGAAGATCGAAGGGAAAGAAGGGAATGGAGAGAGGGAAGAGGAGATAATAGACGATATTAATTCTCTTTCAACCGATTAGGAAAAAGGCTGGTTACCCAGCCTTTTTTTTTGGAATCTATTTTCCAAAACCAGGATGGTTAAAAAACCAAAAGTATAACAAACCATATCCATCCATTCAAACTGCATTCCCAGGATTAACCTGGCCAAAATTTTTTCCTGTAATCCCAATCGAAAAATGAGATGAAAATATTGGCTTATTTCCACTAAATAAGCCAGTAGAAGAACCCCTGAAGAAAGGGGCAGGACAGGGGAACGTAAAAAAGCCCTAATAAAACAATAGATTAAAATAACTACCAGATAATCCCCAAAATAGGGGCGGATAATAGCATCATGGACATAAAAGGCTATAATCCATTCCAGCAGAAATAAAAAACAAAAACAAAAAAAATAAAATCGGTTAAAAGAAAAAGACAGAAATTTTAGATTATGGATCATTTTTTATTCGAATAATTCCAAAGGAAAGGTATATTTAATTATACCAATCCTAAAACCATGTCCTCACGTAGAAATTTCCTGAATCAATCGGCCCTATTATCTGGTGCAGCGATTCTAAGTAGTTTTAAACCAGCTAGTTTTCTAATTGGCAAGAATTTCATGGGTGGAAATACCCTACGATTCGGAGCTATTGGTATAAATGGGATGGGGTGGGCGGATACCCTGGCGGCTTTAAAGGTTCCCAACGTTCAATTAGTGGCCATTTGTGATATAGATAAGAATGTTTTGGATAAAAGAATGGGACAATTGGGAGGCTTGGGAATAGATTCAAAACAGGTAAGCACCTATGGAGATTATCGAAAATTACTTGATAGAAAAGATATTGATTTTGTGATTATTGGTACCCCCGACCATTGGCATGCCTTAATCACGGTTCATGCCTTACAGGCCGGGAAGGATGTTTATGTCGAAAAGCCTGTAGGGAATTCCATTGGAGAGTGCAGGGCTATGGTTGCGGCACAAAAAAAATATAATAAAGCTGTCCAGGCAGGACAATGGCAAAGAAGCCAACAACATTTTAAAGACGCTGTCGATTATGTGCATAGTGGTAATTTGGGAAATATCAGAACTGTAAAAGTATGGTGCTACCAGGGATGGATGAAGCCAGGCCCTATAATTCCTGATTCCCAACCACCGGCAGGGGTCGATTTCAAAACCTGGATTGGTCCTGCTCCGGAAAGAAGCTTTAATGCCAGCCGCTTTCATTTCAATTTCCGTTGGTTTTGGGATTATGCCGGAGGTTTAATGACCGATTGGGGAGTACATTTAATTGATTATGGTTTAATTGGCATGAAAGCCAATTTACCTAAATCTATTTCTGCCTTGGGTGGCCGATTTGCTTACCCGGAACTTTTAGAGGAGACGCCCGATACCCTAACTACCTTATATGAATTTGATGGATTTAATATGGTATGGGATTCCGCTATGGGTATTGATAATGGTTCCTATAATCGGGACCATGGAATCGCCTATATTGGCAATAATGGCACCCTGATCCTTAACCGGGAAGGATGGGAAGTGATTGAAGAAAAACAAAATAAGGAACATAAGGTAAGCAAACCTTTTGCCCCTAGCATCGATAATGGATTGCAAAAACATATGCAAAACTTTGTGAATGTGGTCTATTCAAGAAAATTCGAAGACCTGCATTGTCCAATCGAGGCTGGTGCCCATATTGCCACTGTTTCACAAATGGGGAATATTGCTTATAGAACGGGGAAAAAACTGGAATGGAATAAGGAGGAAGGTAGGTTTTCAGACCCATCTGTGAATGATCAATACCTAATGAAAACCTACCATAACGGGTATTCCTTACCAAATTTGGGCTAGAGTAAAAAAACTTGTTTTGCTCCAAAGAGTATAGGCTATTTCTGCCTGCGCAACTGAGGATTCAAGAGCCTGGTCATTAATTTCATCAAACGATTTTACAACCGTATTGGTATTTGGATTAACCGTTTGTATCGACATGATATAATGGGAATAAAATATTAAAGTCCAGATAATCTACCTTCCCCAACGACCGCCTACCCAAGCTTCTCCATCCCGTCCATGACGTCTCCAATGACCTGCTCTCCAACGATTTCCCTGATGGGGAGGAATGGCCCAATGTCCACCTACATTTCTATACGTATCACCATTTGGTGTCCATTCATCGCCTATCCAAACATGTTGTTGACTAGGTCTCATAGGGCGCTCGCTGAAGGTAACGGTTGGACGAACTTTAACAAAAATTTGAGCCTGAACGGAAAAAGAAAGGGAGAATAGCAATATGCATCCCAAAATCATTTTAAAAAGAAAATTTTTCATACTATAATTATTTAAGTGAAATGAAAAGGGAGTCTCGGTAAACCTCTAACTAAATCCGAGGAAAATAGACGGGAATTCCAAAATCCCAATAGCTAAAAGTCCATAGATTATGGCCTTTTCCTCTTATACAATCCTAAGGAAGAATTACATGATTCACACCTGAAAGGATTGGTCAGGATAGGATTTATCCGACGCTACCAATCACTATTTTTAAATAGCATGGTAATTTCCAAAAAGGAATATTTAGGAAACTCGATTCTTTCAGGGAAACTATTAGCCCAATTGAAGTGTAGGGGTCGAATTTCCATAATAGGCTATAAAAGCCTCGTACATCTTATTAATTTCTATTGGTTTTCGAAGAATGGCAGAAAAAATCGTATAAAATATCCACCTGCATTTTGAAGTAAAGGGTCGTATTATACCGTAGAGACCTATTTCCCCTCCCTTTTCTTTATTTCCTGAACTAGAATTTGAGAGAATTCTTTGGAGCCTGATTCATTTAAATGAAACTGGTCGGCAAATTTTTCAGGATGGTTATTGAAACTAGAATCTGAAGAATAATCGAGATAGGTTAAATTAGCATATTGTTTACCTATGCTTTCAATTTCGCTTTTTTGTTTTAATTGGTTATCCCATTTAAAATAATCTTTTGAAATCGTTGGCGATATAATGAGGTAGGTTTTTATTTGGTCTTTTTTTGCCAAATCAAGAAATTGAACCAAATATTTCCGGGCCAATGTATCCATTTTGTTTTCCTTTCCTTTTATTTTGGCGTACCGATCCTGCAACATGGATAAAATCTGATTGAAATTTGCCTGGCTAATACTCCCCGATAGAGGAACGTATCCATGGTCATCCTGACCCTGGTTTCTAGGAAATAAGGTACAAGCCGCTAGAACAAAAATGGAGGAATTATACGGATAGGTTTTGGATAATAATTTTACATCCTCAAACTTGCTGATTTCATGGATATACTTTAATAGCTCTTTGTGCTTGGCGTAATAAGGCAGTAAAATTGTTAGTTTTTCAAATTTTTCCGGACTTATATCCAATTCCCAGGGGTTTATATCCAGAATGATGATTTTAGGTTTATGCCGGTTTAAAGCCAGTTCTTCCAGGGCAGCTGAAAAGGGGATCATTTGTCCATCTCTACCCATATTATAGGTGCTTAAGCCGAGATTTTTCGATAAAATACCGGGCGCATAATGTCTGACTGCCCTGGAACTTCCAAATACCAGGATATCCTGATTAGAACGCTCTACGGAATAGGTCGTTTGATAAAACTGTCCTACCTTTTGACGGAAATAAAGGTTTTGAAATGACCATCCCAGGATTTGGTCCAATATGAATAATAAACCTATAAATAAGCCTAAGCTTATTAAGAACTTAATGATATCTCTATTATTTGTCAAAATTGAAAATATATAAATTGGCCTCCATTAAATACTCCTAAGAGAATAATTAAAAATATTACGAGGGAAATCGACGCCCAACGAACCATCCTATTTTTAGCCGTAAATAAATTAAATTTTTCAGGAAGGTATTCCAGCTTATATTCTACCAGGAATAGAATAAGGATGGCCAGAATACAATGTGCAAAATTACTTATGCGATCGCCAATAAAGGGTTTTGCACCAAAGGAACTTAAATTTCTAATAAGAGTAAAAGCATCCTCGACCGTATTCGCCCGAAAAAATATCCAGGCAAAAGTTACCACAACCAGGGTTAACCCAATTCCTATCAGGGACTGAAGTTTTTTAATTATTGGATTGGTAGAAGCCTTGGGTAAATAAGGGGAAATAAAAATATATCCCACCGTAAAAAGTCCATGCAAGGCCCCCCAAATGATATAGGTATAATTAGCTCCATGCCAAATTCCACTGATTAGAAAAATGATCATAACGTTCATAACCAATCTTCCCCTTCGTACCCTATTTCCACCTAAGGGAAAATAGATATAATCTCTAAACCAGGTGGATAAGGATATATGCCATCTTCTCCAGAAATCCTGGATATTATCGGCAAAATAGGGTCTGCGGAAGTTAACCATGAGGTCATAACCCATGGTTTTGGCACATCCAATGGCAATATCCGAATACCCTGAAAAATCACAGTAAATTTGAATGGCAAAGAAAAAAGAGGCTATAACAATGGAGGTCCCATTATGGTATTTGGGATTATTAAAGACCGCATTGACATAAATAGAAAGACGATCGGCAATAACTAGTTTTTTAAAAAAACCCCATAACATGGTTTTTAACCCCATGCTCATTAATTGATAGTTAAATGGATGCTTTTCATGCAATTGGTGGATGATGTTTTGAGGTCTTTCAATAGGACCTGCTACCAATTGAGGGTAAAACATAACATATAAACTATAGATCCCAAGATTTTTTTCTGCTTTCTGGTTTCCTCTATATACTTCTATAGTATAGCTCATGGCCTGAAATGTATGGAAAGAAAGTCCAATAGGCAATAAAATGGTGATATAGGGGAACCAGGGTTGTAAATGAAATTTGTTTAGTACTATTTCCAGGTTGGCATTAAAGAAATTGAAATATTTAAAGAAGAAAAGTATTCCAACATTGGCAAAAAGACTAATCGTTAATAATAATTTCTTCTTTACTGGATTTTCCTGTTTTTCCAATTGGATGCCAACCCAAAAATCTATTAAAATGATTAATAAGAGGATAAGAATATAAACCGGGACAAATGCCATGTAGAAATAACAACTTGCTATTAATAAAATAAGCCATTTCCCCTTATCAGGAATTAAAAAATACCCTAAGGTTACAACAATATAAAAAATAACAAATTCAATCGAGTTAAATAACATTTCGTAGGTTTCTGATTTTTTTTTGCTGTTTTTTTTATTGACTAATCAGGTTACTTTTTACCACCTTAAAATATATAAATCCTCTTACTTTTCGATTTCAAAATGCTAAAATTTCCCAAACTTACTTATACGGTCCTTTTTATATCCAGGTTATGTATTTGTTAAGAAATATACCTGTCCAGCGTTTATAAAAATCTTAAAAAATATTCCGAACACAAGGAAAAAGGCCAGTTACCTGGCCCTTCCGCATTGAATTTCATTTGATTTAGGACTCCAAAGATCGGGTTCCGATATTGTTAAGGTCCTCGAAGGCTTTTTTGAGTCTATCCTTCATGGATTCTTCGGCCTTTCTTAACCATACTCTTGGATCGTAGAACTTCTTATTGGGTTTATCCTCGCCTTCCGGATTCCCGATTTGCCCTTGAAGATACCCTTCATTTTTCTGATAATAATGAAGAATTCCTTCCCAATAAGCCCATTGCATATCGGTATCAATATTCATCTTGACCACTCCATAGGAAATCCCTTCCCGAATTTCTTCTACTGTAGAACCAGATCCACCATGGAAAACCAGGTTTAAAGGTTTTTCTCCGGTATTAAATTTCTTTTGTACATATTCCTGGGAATGTAAAAGGATTTTAGGTTCCAGTTTAACATTTCCAGGCTTGTACACCCCATGTACATTTCCAAAAGAAGCCGCAATGGTGAAATTAGGACTTACTTTCATTAATTCCTCATAGGCATAGGCCACGTCTTCGGGTTGGGTATATAATTTGGAATTATCAATTCCGGTATTGTCAACCCCATCTTCTTCCCCACCGGTTACGCCTAATTCAATTTCCAGGGTAATCCCCAATTTAGACATCCTTTCCAGGTATCGTTTACAAATCTCGATATTCTCATGCAGGGGCTCTTCAGATAAGTCTAACATATGAGAACTATACAATGCGGTTCCATGACTTTTCATATACCGATCGGATGCATCCAATAGACCATCTATCCAGGGTAATAGTTTTTTTGCTGCATGGTCGGTATGAAGGATTACCGAAACATCGTAAATCTTTGCCAGTTCATGAATATGCAAAGCCCCCGCAATTCCGCCAGCAATGGACGCTTCCTGATTTTTATTGGGTAAGCTCTTTCCCCCATTAAACTGAGCGCCTCCGTTTGAGAATTGAATTATTACCGGAGAGTTCAATTCCTTAGCAGTTTCCATAACCGTATTGGTAGAACTGGATCCAATTACATTTACGGCAGGTAAGGCATAATGATGCTTTTTGGCATGGTGGAAAAGGGTGGAAACCTGTTCACCGGTTAAAACTCCTGTTGGAGTAGAATGGGAAGACATAGGAATTAAGTTTTTATTGTTCTAAAAAAAAGGTAATTATTAAAATTTCTGCCAAGTTAAAACATGTTTTAAACGAATAAAGATTTTTTGAAAGATTATCAAAATATTTTCCAATATCTTATCGATCCGCTTAACTCATTATTATTTTTTCTGCACTCAATAGGGTTTCTTCCAAAGCGGCAAGTTTTTTCCCCCCTGCGGTGGCATAACCAGGTTGGCCCCCTCCCCCACCTTCCATAATGGAAGCGACCTTTTTTACTATACTAGAGGCAGTTTCTTTGGTATTCTTTAATAGGGTCTCGGTAAAACCTATGGATAAAAATGGTTTTCCATCGGTCTCCATACCCAAAACCAGGGCAATGGGTTTTGCTCTAAATTCATCCAGAAGTTCAAAAACAAGAGTTTTTAAAATATCGGGGTTAATACCTGAAATAATTCGACTCAAGGTAAAGGTTTCCATTAAGCCGGCCTTTTCTTCCAGGATTTTCTTAAATTCTTCTTTATAGGTTTTGCCTGCCTGAATTTTTATAAGTTCCTGTTGCTTTTGTAATAGTTTTAGCTCTTCCAAAAGACCTTCCACTGAGCTTACCAGGTCGGTGCCGGGTTTTAATAAATGTTCCAGTTCCTTTAGTATTACCCTTCTTTTCTTATAAAGATCAAAGGCAGAAATTCCCGTTTTAGCTTGAATTCTACGAATTCCGGCTCCTACGGCCGATTCTGATTCAATTTCAAAAATCCCAATTTCCCCTGTGGAGGAGACATGGGTGCCTCCGCACAATTCACGGCTATAGCTTGGGTCGAAGGTAATCATGCGGACGGTATCCCCATACTTTTCCCCAAAAAGGGCCGTAGCACCTTTTTCTATAGCCAAATCATAGGGGATATTTCGATCTTCAGTAAGGAGAATATTTTCTCTGATTTTCTCATTCACGATCCTTTCAACTTCCTCCAATTCCTTTTCATTCATTTTAGAAAAATGAGAAAAATCGAATCGTAAATAGCCAGGCTCTACCAAAGAACCTTTTTGCGCAATATGGTTACCTAAAACCTGTTTTAATGCAGATTGTAAAAGATGCGTTGCCGTATGGTTTCTTGAAGAAGATTTCCTGCCTTCCTTATCCACTTCCAGAAAAACCGGAAGATCTAAACTTTCTTCCTTTTGAGGCCTTTTTTTAGTAAAATGAATAATCTGGTTGTTTTCCTTCTTTGTATCAACGATTTCCAGGATTTCTTCCCCTATTTTCAAGGATCCCTGATCCCCAACCTGTCCACCTCCTTCCGGGTAAAAAGGGGTATACTGAAATACCCATTGAATATAATCCTCCCCCTTAATGGTTACCTCACGAAAACGGACCACTCTCGTTTCACATTCCAGATGATCGTATCCAATAAAAATAGAATGGATTTCCTGATCCCTGCTTTCCAAATGCACTTTATGTTTATGAGGACTTTGCCAATCCCCCATAGTAGAGGAACCAGATGCTCTGGCACGCAATCGCTGTGCCTCTAATTCCTGATCGAAAACCTCAAGATCAACCGTCCATCCTTTTTCTCTGGCCATTAATAAAGTAAGATCGACCGGAAAACCAAATGTATCGAAAAGTTCAAATGCAAATTTCCCATCAACCACTTTATTCTTTGACTCATATTTCTCAAAACGCCCAATCCCTTGTTCCAAAGTTTTGAGAAAAGAAGTCTCCTCCTCAAAAATTACTTTTTGAATAAAAACTTCCTGTTCTTTTACGTTGGAGAAAATTTCCTGAAATTGATTACTTAAAATAGGAAGCAGGTGGGAAAGGAATGGTTTTTTAAAGTTCAGATAGGTATACCCATACCGAACAGCCCTACGTAGAATTCGCCGGATCACATAACCGGCCCCCGTATTGGAAGGCAATTGCCCATCGGAAATAGTGAAAACCAAGGCCCGTATATGATCGGCTATTACCCGTAAAGCAATATCTGTTTTTTCATTTTTTCCATATTCCACCCCAGCTTCCAGGGCCATTTTTTGAATCAGGGGTTGAAATATATCCGTATCATAATTGGATTGTTTCTTTTGAAGGGCCATGCAGAGCCTTTCAAAGCCCATACCCGTATCGACATGCTTTTCTGGAAGGGGTTCGAGTTTTCCACCGGATAATCGGTTAAATTGAATGAAAACCAAGTTCCAAATCTCGACAACCTGAGGATGACCGGTATTTACCAATTCCCTTCCTGGTATCTTCGCAATTTCTGAAGCAGATCGTAAATCAATATGTATTTCGGAGCAGGGACCACAGGGTCCTGTTTCCCCCATCTCCCAGAAATTATCTTTTTTATTTCCAAGTAAGATTTTATCTGGTTGAATCCATTCCAGCCAACAATCCCTGGCTTCTGAATCCATATCTAAATGGTCGTTTTTATCTCCTTCAAAAATGGTAACATATAATAATTCTGGATTTAATCCATAAATTCTTGTTAATAATTCCCAGGCCATAAAAATAGCCTCCTTCTTGAAATAATCACCAAAGCTCCAGTTCCCCAACATTTCAAAGAAGGTATGGTGATAGGTATCGATTCCCACTTCTTCCAGGTCATTATGTTTTCCGGAAACCCTCAAACATTTTTGGGTATCGGCAACCTTTTTATAGACGGCTTTCTTGGACCCAAGGAAAATATCCTTAAACTGATTCATTCCTGCATTGGTAAATAGAAGGCTTGGATCATTTTGAATAAGCAAAGGAGCGGAGGGAACAATTTGATGTTCCTTTTCCTTAAAATATTGTAAAAAGGCTTCCCGGGTACGATTAGAGGTCATAGCTTGTATTTACGCAAATGTAAAAATATGGAGGAAATAGATCGTGATTAATTATCCGGATAGAGTTTTATATATAATTTCTATCTTTAGATCATGCCAGTTAAAGATAACGAAATCAATAAATTATATTATTCTATAGGAGAGGTGGCAAAAATCCTTGAAGTAAATCCATCCTTAATTCGCTTTTGGGAAAAGTCGTTTGAACTGGATCCACCCAAAAAAAACCGGAAAGGTAACCGGCTATTTACTATCGAGGAAATTCAGCATCTGAAAAAAATTCATTATCTGGTGAAAGAAAAAGGCTATACACTTCCAGGAGCAAAGGAATTCCTTAATAAGAATCTTAAGAAAGAAACCGAAAAAACGAAACTAGTTCAATCGCTTAAGGAGCTTAAATCCTTCCTTTTAGAAATACGGGATCAGTTGTAGAATAATAGATTCATTATTAAATAAAAATTTTTATATTTAATAATGAATGCAAAGATTCTTATTGCGTATATAACTGGAATTCTCATGGGTTTTTTAATGCCCTCTGGGCCTATTGTAGCCTATATCCTTCCAGGATTTCTTTTCTTCCTACCCCTCCTTTTCGTTCTTAGCACCTATTATCATCCATATGGAAAATTAGCGCTTATGCCCTATATCTATTTGGGGATATTTCTTTCCGGTTTTGTCGGCCTTCAAATTTCGGACCCGAAAAATAAGGAGGATTATTATGGCATGAATGGGCAAGCCAGATTAGGAATCCAGGTCGAGGAACCTTCTTATTTTTCAGGTAATATTCTCCGATTCCGGTCCGAAATCCTGTATTATAAAAACAAGAATGGGATACGAAGGTCTAGTGGCCCCTTATTGGTAAGCCTTATTGGAATGAAAGCCCACCTCTCTTATGGGAGCCTTCTGGAAATAAACGGGATTTTAAAATCCATACCCGGTAACCCTCATCCTGGTTTTTTCAATTATTCCTTTTATGAAAAAATTCACCATCAGAATTATCAAGTATTTCTTAAACCCGAACAGTATAAAATTCTGAAAATCAATACAGGTAATCCTTTATGGAGATGGATCTATTCTATTCAGGGTAGAGCAGGGCAGGTTCTTGAACGAGTTCCCCTGGATTCCCTATCGCAGCACTTCCTGCAGACCCTTCTCATTGGTGGGAAAAGCAGCCTCGATGCGGAAAATTTACAAACCTTTATACAAACAGGAACTGTTCATATTCTCAGTATTTCAGGACTCCATATTGCCCTATTATTCAGCTTATTTAATTGGATTTTATATCCGATTAAAACCTTGGGGGAAGGGGGAAGATTTGTCCATCTTATTTTAATTCATGGACTACTATGGCTATATGCCTTTATGAGCGGAGCTTCCCCGCCGGTACTACGTAGTGCCACAATGTTAAGCCTATTCAGTATAGCAAAAATTTTCCGTAGAAAAACAAATTCTGTACAGGTAATAGTTTCTTCCGCCCTTATTCAACTTATTTTTAGTCCAATAGACCTCTTTGATTTAAGCTTTCAATTAACCTATTCCGCACTTTTTAGCCTGATAAAATTTCAAAAACCAATTCAAGCCTTATTTAATTTTCAGAATCCCATTCTTAAGCAGGTAAATGGTATTCTTTCCGCTTCCCTGGCAGCCCAATTAGGCACCCTCCCCATAAGTCTTTTTTATTTTCATCAGTTTCCTGTTTACTTCCTTATAGGAAATGTTTTTGTGATTCCTTTTTCCGGATTTATTTTATATGAAGGGGTCTTATTATTTATTTCGGAAGGTATCGGTATCCACCTCCCCTATTTAACCAAATTATTACAAGGGTCCATTCACTTATTAATTCAAGGTCTTGGATCTATAGCTGAACTTCCTTTTGGTGTTCTGCAAGGAATCTTTTTTGATATTCCCGGATTTTGCCTCCTTAGTCTTTTGGTTATTTACCTGTACTTCTGGATGATATGGAAAAGGAAAATATGGATGCACGGGACATTTCTTTGGCTTTCCTTATTTCTTATCTATCAAGAAACCGGAAGAAGGATTAGATCGCATAAGGAGTGCATTTTTATTTACTCTGGATATCATTCCTTCTTCAGTTTTATAAATAGGGAAGATAAGGCCTGGATGCAATATTATATGGATGAAAGGGGGAAATATGAATTGGTAAAAAACCTAAGGAAAACACTCCCTGTTCTAATTCGTTACCATAGAGTGCACAAAATTCATATTTCTCCCTACTTGCCAGGAAATAAGATTCAAGAAATAGGATTTGAATCTTTGAATAAATCCGATCAAAGTGAAGATTCGGTTAACCATAGGGTTAATCCATCCCAATCTAATTTTAAGGAAAATACCCCTTATAAATTTACACTATCCCCCAATTTTAATAAATATTCCAGCATTGCGTTCGGAATTGGTTCAGGAATAATTCAATACCAGGTTATACCAATTCCTAATTTTAGGAAGACTTCATATAATTTCAAGTCGGAGATGTACTTTTATAAGGAATATCCTCTTGAAAAGTAAATATTTGCTTTAAACGAAAAAATATAATTGAACGTTATAAGTAATACTGACAAAGGAAAAACCCATTGATCCAATAGTTTATGAAATTCTCCACATTTTTATTCGTCCTGATATTTTTATTCTCCTATGCATGGTCTCAGGATATTCAGGATAAAAAATCATTCCAGAAAGGAAGAATGGTCTTTAATATACATTATCTGGATTCCGTTTTATTAAAGAATCCTATACAGGAATCCTCTTTCCCAAAGGAAATTATTTATGTCGTGAGTGGGAATCAGTATAGAATCGAAATTCAAAGTGAATTCACCGGATCCAGCATACTTGCGAATTTGGAATCGAAAGTTTCCGATACGTATATTCATTTCCTGAACAAAAATTACAAATTACATACCAATTTGGATTCCCTATGCCAAAGTGCTTTTTCCAGAACCCCTTATTCCTTGAATTTCACCAAACAATACAAAGAAATACAAGGTTTTCATTGCGAAAAAGTACAGGTTCACTATTCCAACCCGAATCTTAGGGATATTATTCTTTACTATACCGACGAAATATCGAATTTTCCCAATCCCTATAATTATGCATTTTATAAAATTCCAGGAATGATAATGGAATTAGAAGAAAATTTCCAGGGCATTCCCATCCGGATTGAATTACTATCCCTTCAAAAAATTCCTATTGATCCTGATTTATTTGAACCCTTGAAAGGTTATCAAACCTTGTCATTAGATGATTTTATTAAGAAAAGCATGGAACCTTAAATGGTATCCAGGGCTTCTTCTATTTTTTCATAAATAAATCCCATATCCTCCTGGCTAATACAATATGGGGGCATAACGTAAAGGATATTGCCAAGGGGTCTTAATAATATGCCTTCACCAAGGAAATAATCATAAAGTTTATCCCTTATATCATTAAAATAAGAACCCGATTTTACCTTCCAGTCCATTACCAAAATAGTTCCAAGACTGCTTATAGAAGAAATTTTAGGATGGTTGATATTTTTAGCCACAAAATTCTGATGGCCTAATTCGATACGGGCTATTGCCTGTTGGGTTTCTCTTCTCAATAATAAATCTAAACTGGCAATTGCTGCGGTACAGGATAAGGGGTTAGCGGTATAGGAATGTCCATGAAAGAAACTTTTCAAAACTTCTTCTTCCTGGAAAGCCTCAAAAATTTCCTTGGTACAGGTAGTAACGCCCAATGGAAGCATTCCACCGGTAATCCCCTTTGAAAGGCAAATTATATCTGGTTTCTCGATCACATAGTCCATGGCAAATAATTTACCGGTACGTCCAAAACCGGTCATTACTTCGTCTGCTATAGTTATAATTTTATGGCTTTTACAGGCGGAAATAACCTGATTCAATAAATCCGGCTTATACATTTTCATGCCAGCTGTTCCCTGAATCACAGGCTCGAATATAAATGCTGCGTATTCATCATTCAATGATTCCAAAAGGACCTGGAGTTCCTGAGAATTGGTTGGAATCGGCTTGAAATCTACCTCGAAAAGAAAAGGACTAAATGCTGCATTGAAGGGGCCCCTACTGCTTAAGGACATGCTCCCAAACGTATCCCCATGGTAGGAATTTTTCCATGCCAGGATTTTTTTCTTTGGAATATCCTTATTATACCAATATTGAATAGCCATTTTAATAGCCACTTCAACAGCTGTAGATCCATCGTCCGAATAAAACACCTTCGATTGGTTTCTGGGTAATACAGATAATAATTTTTCGGCTAATCGAATGGCCGGTTCATGGGTAAATCCAGCAAAAATAACCTGTTCCAATTTGGTCATTTGTTCCAATACCGATTTAATAATAAAGGGATGGCAATGACCATGAATATTGACCCACCAGGAAGAAATGGCATCTATATATCGATTGCCTTCCTCATCATACAAATACGACCCCTCGGCTCTGGTAATCCCAATTGGGTATTTCCCCCAGTTTCCTTGTGAATAAGGATGCCATATAACTAATTCATCTCTTTCCGTTAGAGAATTTTCGAGAATTACCTTCATTTTTTTTCGATTAAATAAGCTTTTGGCTCAAAATTTTTATCAAATCCCCAAGGGTGGTGGCCTACTTTTAGAATTAAAACTCCTTTACCAATAGTTCAACCATTTTCTTTTCTGTTGGGAAGGTGACCATATCGGGATTTAACATCCGAATGGGTACCCATCGGAAAGATTGCAATACATCTCCTTGTCCATCAAAATCGAAAGGAATACTTTTTAATTTTAACGAAATTTCTTTTACATTTTTTACCAGATAATAAATACTGATCACCTGAGAATCATTAAAAATAGAAGGTGCATAAAAATCCGTGGTATAAAGGTGACGGATAATTTCAATATCCATTTGGCATTCTTCCAGAAACTCTCTTTTTAAGGCTTCCAGGGTTCCTTCCCCTTTTTCCATACCACCACCTGGAAATTTTGTAAATTTTAACCCGCCTTCCTGCTCATCACTTAATAAAACCTCCCTTTCCTGGTTCAACAGGATTCCGTAAACCCTAACATTAAAGAATGCCATATGCTAAATTAAACCAGTAATATCGAATATTCTTTATTTTTTATTAACATGTTTTTATTTGTAACCTTTTCTCCTATTCCCCGTAAAGAATTTTGTTCTCCAGCTTAAAAAATCTAAAAACGCTAATTCCTATGGGTAAAAAAGAATGGCTGAATTTCATTCATGGCCTGGTTAAAGAAACCTTACCAAATTCCGAATTTCTAATTCCTTATATCGATAAAAACTTTCAAGAATGCACCTATCCCAGTGTTTTCGTTTATAAATTATCGAAGGAAATTGAAACTTTACGGAAAAATAATGCGGTTAATAATATAATTAACCCAGATCAGTTTCTGGAATCTATTGTTAGCGGTTCAAAAACAAAAAGGCTTTCGGTTTAAGTTTTAATAAGAGGCTAATCCAATCCAAGGCTTTCTTCCGTCAGGTAATGCTTTTGGTTTAAAACCAGTCGCTCATAATTCCAAATAATATCCCGGGTCTTAGGTTCAGATCGTACGGGACAATTTAATTTCCTGCAATAGGAACAGCATTCCGGGTCACAGGGATCTGCCTGCAAAAACAATTCCACTTCGGTATTTAAAGCCTTATTTACTAAAAGTTTAAGGGTTTGAATCTCATTTCCCATTTCCCTTAAATCAAAATAATAGGGCAAGGTGATATGTGCATCTATATGAATATTTTCACCATAGGTTTGCGCCCGGAGGTTATGGATATCTACCCAGTTATCATACCGGTTACGTTCTAATACACGAACAATTTCTTTAACCCTGATTTCGTCGGCCTCATCCATTAATCCGGCTACCGATCTTCGAATTAATGAATAGCCATTTATAAGCATCCAAAGTCCAAGAACCAGGGAAATAACACTATCTACTATATAGTAAGAAGTAAAATAAATAATAATCAGCCCCAAAACGATTCCAAATCCACTAATCGTATCCGATAAAATATGTTTCCCCTCGGCATATAAGGTGATTGATTTCAGACTTTTACTCTTTTTAATTAAATATAATCCAAGGGTCAGGTTAATCAGTCCGGTAGTACCTACCAGTAATGCCCCAGGTAAGGCTTCCTGAAGGGAGGTATGTATAAAAAAAGAACCAATAGATTTATATAAAATCCATATTCCTGTTACCAATATTAATGCACCTTCAAAACCCAGAGCAAAAAATTCGATCTTGCCATGTCCATAGGGATGATTTAAGTCTTTGGGTTTAGAAGCAATATAGATACTATATAAGGCAAAAAGACTTGCCACAATATTCATTATACTTTCCAGGGCATCGCTCCATACTGCCATGGAATTAGTAAAATAAAATGCCGTAAATTTTAGGAAAGTAATAAGAAAGGACACTAATAAAGTGATTAGGATCCAGGTCCTTTTTATGTTTTGATTCAATTTTATTTTGATTTGGCGCAAAAGTATTAAATATTTGAACCTTTAATATTTAATACTATTTCAATGAGCCTTATATCCAATCGGATAAATAATTTAGAAGAGAGCCAAACCATTAAAATGGCCAAATTGGGAAGGGAATTAGCCGAAAAAGGTCATTCCATTGTAAACTTAAGCTTCGGAGAGCCGGATTTTGAAACCCCCGATCATATTAAAGAAGCGGCAAAAACCGCCATTGATGAGGGATATTCTCATTATACCCCGGTTGCAGGATACCCCGAACTACGAAAAGCCATCGTAGAAAAGCTTAAAAGGGAAAATGGCCTGGATTATACCCAAGATCAAATTGTTGTATCCACCGGAGCGAAACAATCCCTGGCCAATATTCTTATGTGCTTATTGAATCCGGGTGATGAGGTAATTATTCCAACCCCTTACTGGGTCTCCTATTCAGAACTGGTTAAATTGGCAGAAGGGACTTCTGTTTTTATCTCTACCAACGAAAGTTCCCATTTTAAAATCAATGCCGAACAATTGGAAAAAGCGATTACGCCTAAAACCAAATTATTCCTTTTTTCATCCCCAAATAACCCTACCGGTTCGGTATACTCCAGGGAAGAATTAGCCTCATTAGTGAAGGTTTTTGAAAAACACCCAGATATTTATATTGTTTCTGATGAAATCTATGAGCATATCAACTATATAGGCAAACATGAAAGTATTGCCGAATTCCCCTCTATAAAAGAAAGAGTTATTTTGGTAAATGGGGTATCGAAAGCCTTTGCCATGACGGGTTGGCGGTTAGGGTATATGGCCGCTCCCAAAGAAATAGCCAAAGCCTGCGAAAAATTCCAAAGCCAGGTGACTTCAGGCACCTCCTCCATAACCCAGAGAGCCTCCCTGGCAGCCTTACAGGAAAATATCGAACCTACCATTGAAATGAGGAAAGCCTTTCTGCGAAGAAGGGATAGGATGTTTTCCAGATTAAAGTCTATAAACGGATTGGAAGTTATTTTACCAGATGGTGCTTTCTATTTTTTCCCCAGGGTAAACTCCTTTTTTGGCAAAAAATATGAAGGAGGGACTATTCAAAATGCGGCCGATCTTTGTTTATATATTCTCCATGAAGCCCATGTTTCTACAGTACAAGGAGATGCTTTTGGCAGTGATGACCATATCCGTATTTCTTATGCGGCTTCAGATGAAGAATTAGAAACTGCATTGGATAGCATAGAACTAGCCTTAGGTAGATTAAAATAAACCCCGGATCTATTCTTAGGATCTAATTGCCTCAACCGGGTCCATTTTGGAGGCCCGGTAGGCTGGCCAGAAACCGCTAACAATCCCAATCAGGACCGAAAGAAATATGGCCAGACTTATATTTTCCATGCTCATAGCCAGGTCAAAATGGAATAAGGAGGAAATTACCTTGGTAATACCATAAGCAATTAAAATACCCATGGCTCCTCCCAATAAACATAACATAACCGATTCCACCAGGAATTGTAAAAGGATGAAATAATTCTTAGCACCTAAAGATTTTTGAATTCCAATAATAGGCGTTCTTTCCTTTACCGATACAAACATAATATTGGCTATCCCGAAGCCCCCTACCAAAATGGAAAAAATCCCTATAAACCAACCCGTTTTATCCATGGTTTGGTACAAGGATTCGAAGGAAGTAGAAATGATACTCGGATTATTTAGGGAAAAATTATCCTCCTGATTAGGTTTTAATCTGCGAGAGCCTCTAAGTATGGTTCGAACCTCGGCTTGCATGGCATCAAAATTCAATTCTTTAGGTCCCTTAATCCGGATAACCTGCCCCGCATTCTCTGATTTTATATTGGTAAATAGTCGGGCATAATTAAGCGGCACAAATATCTGTTTATCGGTGCTCAAACCAAAAATATCCGATCCGGCTTTCGCAAAAACGCCAACCACTGTGGCCTTCCTTCCCATTAAGGTAATTTCCCTACCTAATGGAATAGATTGGTTAGGAAATAATCCATTGGCCACATCGGCTCCAAGGATACAAACATTCTTCCCCGAATTGCATTCTTCTTCGGTAAAAAAGCGCCCCAAAGCAAAATTGAGGGTTTGAGTTTTATCCGCATCATGCGATACCCCAGAAATATTTACATCTTCCACCCGGTTGCTTTCCTGTTTTAAGGTTTTGCCTTGGAGATCGACTGAATAGGTTAATACCTCTTTATTTTTTAAACCATCCTGTAATGCCTTAAAATCATTCAAACTAGGTTGTGGCCTTTGGTAATATTTCCACCAGGGGTAATCGTCCCCTCCACCAACCCCCCATTGCCATTTTTCCACATAAATAATGTTAGAACCTAATTTATTGACACTATCCTTTAAATAATTTTTCAAATAGTCCACACCACTAAAAATGGTAACAATGGTAAATATTCCAATGGTGATACCCAGTAGAGACAACAAAGTTCGTAACCTATTCACTCTCAATGCCTCCAAGGCAAAAAGAAAACTTTCTCCAAACAATTTAAAATAAATCATCTTTTTAGCATAAATAAACCCTAACTTCGCCCCATTTTCCGAATAAGATTTTAGTTCTTATTCTATTAGTTCACGCTAATTTACCTCATAATTTCAATGAAATTATCCCAGTTCAAATTTAATTTACCAGACTCCCTCATTGCTTCGAGTCCTAGCCCTAAAAGGGATGAATCCAGATTGATGGTTTTACACCGCGACAGCCAGACCATTGAACACCGTGTCTTTAAAGATGTAATCGATTATTTTGAAGATAAGGATGTTATGATCCTGAATAATACGAAGGTATTTCCTGCACGAATGTATGGGAATAAGGAAAAGACCGGTGCCCAGATAGAAGTATTTTTACTAAGAGAACTCAATAAGGAAATGCGTCTTTGGGACGTATTGGTAGATCCGGCAAGAAAAATTCGCGTAGGCAATAAATTATATTTTGGCGAAGATGATTTATTGGTAGCAGAGGTGGTAGATAATACCACTTCCCGTGGGAGAACTATCCGCTTTCTTTTTGATGGATCTGACGAAGAATTTCGCCGTTGCATAGAAATTTTAGGGGAAACTCCTTTACCTAAATATATAAAGAGAAAGGCCACTGCCGACGATAAGGAACGGTATCAAACCATATTTGCAAAAAACGAAGGGGCCGTGGCTGCCCCCACTGCAGGTTTGCATTTTAGTCGGGAATTAATGAAACGCCTGGAATTAAAAGGAGTAGATTTTACCGAAATTACCCTTCATGTGGGTTTAGGTACTTTTCGTCCGGTTGAGGTGGAAGATTTGACAAAACATAAAATGGATTCCGAACATTTTATAGTTGACCAGTCCCAGGTAGATTTAGTAAATAAAGCCATCCTGGAAAAAAGACGGGTATGTGCCGTGGGAACCACCACCATGAGGGCTATTGAATCGGCCGTTTCTGCCGGAAGGACCTTGAAGCCAGCTAATGAATGGACTAGCAAGTTTATTTTCCCACCCTATGATTTCAGTATTGCCAATTCCATGATTACTAATTTTCATACCCCTGAGTCCACCCTATTAATGATGGTATCGGCTTTTGCCGGGTTTGAATTTTTAATGGAAGCTTATCAGGTTGCTATAAAGGAAAAGTATCGCTTTTATAGTTATGGGGATGCTATGTTAATTTTATAATAAGGCAAATGAATTCCATTGCCCTCATAGTAGCGGGTGGAGAGGGCTCCCGAATGGGATCTACCCTGCCTAAACAATTCTTACTTCTTTGTGGAAGGCCTCTCATGATGTACACCATGGAGGCTTTTTACTTTTCCAAAACCCGTCCCGAAATTTTATTGGTTATGCATGGGGACCATTTGGAGAGATGGAAAGAAACTTGCCAGGAATATTCTTTCACTTTGCCCCATACCCTGGTTTCAGGAGGAAAAAACAGGTCCGAGTCGGTTTTAAAAGGTTTGGAACATATTGAAAATACAAAGGACAGGGAAAATTTCCCAAGCTATATAGCCATTCATGATGCCGTCAGACCCCTGGTAAGTCGCGGATTTCTGGATTCCTGTTTTGATTTTGCTATAAAAAATGGAAATTGTCTTCCGGGCATACCTTTACGCGACTCCATAAGGATAATTCAGAACAATGTTAATAAGGCAATGAACCGGGAGGATTTTCGATTAGTACAAACTCCCCAAATATTTCGTTTTAACGAAATACTGGAGGCTTATAAAGTCAATAAATTCAAACATTTTTCAGATGATGCCTCCCTTATGGAAAGTATGGGGCATACTATTCATCTAATAAACGGCGAAGAAGGCAATATAAAAATTACCTTCCCCATCGATTTATACCTTGCTGAAATTCTTTTAAAGGAAAAAGAAAAAAATTCTATTTAATATTCATCCTCATTAAAGAAGAAGTCATCCTTGGTTGGATAATCTGGCCAAATTTCTTCTATATTTTCATAGGGCTCCCCATCGTCCTCGAGGGCCTGTAAATTTTCAATTACCTCCACAGGAGCACCAGATCGGATAGCATAATCAATTAATTCGTCCTTAGTGGCAGGCCAGGGAGCGTCTTCTAAATGGGATGCTAATTCTAATGTCCAATACATAATACTATAAATAAGATTATTTTGATTTTTTGCAAAATAAATTAAATTCCACTTGTAAAAAAAATTTTTTTCAGCCCCTTGTTCCTGGAATCCATTTATATTCAGGAACACCCAGAATTTCGGTCCAAAATCGGGATAAAACAAATAAATAATCGGAAAGCCTGTTTAGGTAAACCAAAATCAAGGGCTTTTCGGAAGGAATATTTTTTAAAGAAACCACCAGCCTTTCTGCCCTTCTGCAAACATTTCTGGTAATATGCGCATAGGAAACCGAAGGATGCCCCCCCGGAAGAATAAAATGTTTTAAGGTGGGAAGGCGAGATTCCATACGGTCAATTTCCCTTTCCAATATGGTCACTTCTTCCGGGTCAAATTCAGGAATATAGGGGGAGGGCTTTAGAGGATCTGAAGCTAATTGAGAGCCTATTACAAATAAGGTTTCCTGAATGGATTTAAAAATAGTGGGATCAAAATCAAGATTGGAGGTAGAAGGAATTTCCTGATCCCGTAATAAACCCACCCAGGAATTCAATTCATCCAGGGTCCCATAGGCTTCCACCCTTATATCATTTTTCTCAACCCTTTCTCCACCAAATAGGGAGGTCTTTCCAGCATCACCTGTTTTGGTATAAATTTTCATAAAACAGGCTTTCCATTATTTTGAAATGGGGTTTGGATAATATTTTTATTGGGCTCATCACTTTCCACGGATCCATCACGCATTCGCACAATACGATGGGCATGTAGGGCAATATCTTCTTCATGGGTTACTAAAATAATGGTATTTCCTCCCCTATGAATTTCTTCAATTAAGCCCATTATTTCTATAGAGGTTTTTGTATCGAGGTTTCCTGTAGGCTCATCGGCCAGGATAATGGAGGGGCGGTTCACCAATGCTCTCGCTACGGCCACCCTTTGTCTTTGCCCCCCTGACAGTTCATTAGGCCTATGGGAGATTCGATTTCCAAGTCCTACACTCTCGAGCATATTTTTTGCCCTTTCTTGTCTTTCCTCTTTGCCAATCCCTGCATAAACCAAAGGAAGAGCCACATTATCCAGGGCTGATGCTCTGGGTAATAGATTAAAGGTTTGAAAAATAAACCCAATTTCCTTATTTCTTACTTCGGCCAATTCATTATCCGTTCTTTCACTTACCAATATCTCGTTCAGGATATATACCCCATGGGAGGGAGAGTCCAAACAACCAAGAATATTCATCAAGGTAGATTTTCCCGAACCGGAGGGGCCCATTAGGGCAACAAATTCCCCTTTATTTATTTGTAAATCGACTGAACGAAGGGCATGGATTATTTCAGAACCTACAATATAGTCCTTTCCAATTTCCTTTATAGATATTAAAGGTTGCATTATGATTTTATCTAAAGGTCAATTACTTTAGGAACTCTAAAGTAATCAGAATCTCTCTTGGGTGCATTTTTTAATCCTTCCTCATGAGAAATATCCTGAATTTCTTTATCCATACGCAATACATTTACTTCTCCGGACATATAAATTAAAGGCTCCACCTCGTCTGTATCCAATTCATTGAGCTTTTTCATAAAATCTAGAATTTTACCTAAATCTTCTCTCATCGATTCAAGGTCCTCTTCCTGGAATTCAAGCCTGGCCAAATGAGCAATTTTTTGTACGGTCTCTTTATCAATATTCATTTTCTCTTGATTTAAATTTGAGGATGCTCGGGGCTCCAACCCTCCTCATAATGCGAATGCATCCAAAATTCCTGGATTTTATTAGCAATGGTCGAATATACTCTTTCCTTTAATTCTCTTTCAGCATTTGCTGAATAGAAATTTTGGGTAATTGGCTTGTGAACGTAACAATGAATTATTCCAGGTCTTGCCCCCCACCTTCCCTCACCATAAAATATATCAAAAGAATTTAAAATACTAACAGGGACAATGGCCACATCTTTTTCTATGGCAAGTTTAAAAGCACCGGATTTAAAAGGTCTTAAATGAGGCGGGTCGGCAGTTATGGAACCTTCCGGAAAAATAACTGCCGATTGTCCCAAATCCAGGTTTTTTCCTGCCTTTTTAAATGCCTTATAGGAATCCGTCTTGCTTTCTTTATTAAAAGCAATATCGATGCTTTCAAAAAATATTTTAAGTACAGGGTTTTTCTTCAGGCTACTTTTACCCATATAAAAAAAGGAGCCTTTCGCAACCTGGCTTAAAACCAGGGTATCGAGGTAAGAGCAATGGTTGGAACAGAAAATAAATGGCCCTTTTGACCTTAGTACATCAGGGAAACCAGGATAAGACTCGTATTCAATTTTAAAAAATATACCCGATAAAGCACAACCCAGAAATGCCCATACTTTACGAATTTGGTTTAAATAAGGATAAAAAACGGGCTTTCTAGAAAATAAAAAAATAAGAGGAAAAAAAATTAAAAAGATCAGAACAAAGCAAAAATAGTTGTAAAAAACAAATACCTTTCGAATGATCTGTTTCAAGGAATGCATTTATGACAAAACTAATATAAATTTATTACTTTCGAATCCAATGGAAACAGTTGTTAGTGGAATTCGTTCTACGGGAAATTTACATTTAGGTAATTACTTCGGAGCCATCCGAAATTTTATAAAACTTCAGGAGACTCATCATTGCTATTTCTTTATTGCTGATTATCATTCTTTAACAACCCACCCAAATCCAAAAGATTTGCATAAAAACGTTGGGGATGTTTTAATTGAATACCTGGCCGTAGGATTAGATCCGGAAAAAGCCACCCTCTTCGTTCAGTCTGATTTACCAGAGGTAGCTGAATTGAATTTATTCCTTAGTATGAACGCTTACCTGGGTGAATTACAACGATCTGCTTCTTTTAAGGATAAGGTACGATCCCAACCCGATAATGTGAATGCAGGTTTATTAACCTACCCCATTTTAATGGCTGCCGATGTCCTTATCCATAAGGGAACCCAGGTGCCGGTAGGGAAGGATCAGGAGCAACACCTGGAAATGGCAAGAAACTTCGCAAATAGATTTAACCGTTTATATAGCGTTGATTATTTTCCTGAACCTCAGGCCTTTAATTTTGGCTCAAGCCTTGTTAAGGTTCCCGGGCTGGATGGAAAAGGAAAAATGTCCAAATCGGAGGGAGAAAATGCAGCCATTTTTTTAAGAGACAGCCCTGAATTGGTTCGTAAAAAAATTATGAAAGCCGTAAGTGATAGTGGTCCCTCCATACCAAACCAGAAAAAATCTCCAGCTGCAAAAAATTTATTTGACCTTATGAAACTGGTATCTAAGCCTGAGTCGATTCAGTTTTTTGAGACAGAACATAAAAAAGGAAGTATTCGATATGGGGATTTAAAAAAGCAATTGGCAGAAGATATGATTGACTTTTTGACCCCAATTCAGGAAAAAATTAATGAATTTGGGTCAAATCCAAATTTTGTTCGTGAAGTGGCCAGGCTCGGTGCGGCCAAGGCCAGAATCAGCGCACAGAAAACCATCAGGGAAGTACGAGAAATTATTGGATTCAAATCCTTTTAATCATGCATATTGCTATAGTAGGAAATATAGGCTCTGGAAAAACCACCCTGACAGGTTTATTGGCAAAGCATTATGATTGTGAGGCCTTTTATGAAACCGTAGAAAACAATCCCTATCTGGAGGATTTTTATAATGACATGAAGCGTTGGTCTTTCAATTTACAAATCTTCTTTTTAAACTCACGATTTCACCAATTAAACCAGATTGCTGGAAGGAAAGGGCTGGTTGTTCAGGATAGAACCATTTATGAAGATTGCTATATTTTTGCCGATAACCTTCATGATATGGGCTTAATGAGCACCCGGGATTACGAAAATTATTCCTCTATTTTCAGGGCAATCTTAAAAAACATGAACCCCCCCGATTTATTAATTTATTTGCAGGCTTCTGTATCTACCCTGGTTAGCAATATTCAACGAAGGGGTAGAGAATACGAAACCGGAATCCGCCTGGATTACCTGAGTAAGTTGAATGATAAATATGAAAACTGGATTAAGGGTTATAATGAAGGAAAATTATTAATTATTAACAAGGATAAAATCAATTTCGCCGATAACCAGGAAGATCTTGGATTTGTGGTAAGCAGCATAGAAAAGGAAATCCATGGTTTATTTTAATCCATGGATTTCCTCGTAAACCCCAACATTAACCTGCCAGAGCCTGAATAATATCATATTCTGTGATGATATGGGTTTGATCCTCAACCTTTACCAGAACCGCTGAATTCTCTTTATTAATCAGGGAAGACACCTTATCAATGGAAGAATTTAATTCGACGAAGGGAAAAGCCCGGGTCATTACTTCCTTCAAGGTCTTTTCCTTAAAATTCTGATTCTCCAATAATCCGGATAATAAGGAAGTCTCAGAAATTTTTCCAACTACCTCCCCCTGTTGGGTAATGGGAATTTGAGAAATATTCAGCTTTTTCATCATATGAATAGCCTCTAAAACACCTTTATCCTGATCCAGGGAAACGAATTGGTCATATTCCTTTTTCTCCAAAATTTTTCTGACGGTAAGTTTATCGTCTTCCAAAAAACCTCTTTCCCGCATCCAATCATCATTAAACATTTTTCCTAGGTAACGAATACCATGGTCATGAAATATAACCACTATCATATCATCAGCCTTGAATCGGTCTTTCATTTGAATCAAACCGGCAATGGCAGAACCAGCCGAATTTCCCGCAAAGATTCCTTCCTTTCTGGCAATTTCCCGGGTCATTAAGGCAGCATCCCGATCGGTCACTTTCTCAAAATGATCTATTATAGAAAAGTCCACATTTTCCGGAAGAAAATCTTCTCCAATGCCTTCTGTGATATAGGGATAAATTTCCTGCTTATCAAAAATCCCCGTTTCTTTATATTTTTTAAAAACAGATCCATAGGTATCAATTCCCAAAACCTGGATAGAAGGATTCTTTTCTTTTAGGTAACGACCGGTACCGGTTATGGTTCCACCGGTTCCCACGCCGACTACCAAATGCGTGATCTTTCCTTCCGTTTGCTCCCAGATCTCAGGACCTGTTTGTTCATAATGAGCGATTTGATTGGAGGGATTATCATATTGATTGGCCTTCCAGGAATTCGGAACCTCTCTTTGCAGCCGGGAAGAAACGGAATAATACGATGTGGGATCTTCCGGATCCACATTGGTAGGACAAACAATTACCTCGGCCCCAAAAGCCCGTAAAGCATCTACTTTTTCTTTGCTTTGCTTATCGGTAGTAGTGAATATACATTTATAGCCTTTAATAATAGCCGCTATGGCCAGGCCCATGCCTGTATTACCGGAGGTTCCTTCAATTATAGTGCCTCCAGGTTTTAACAAACCTGATTTTTCGGCATCCTCAATCATTTTTAAGGCCATTCTGTCCTTTATGGAATTTCCGGGATTCGTCGTTTCGACCTTGGCCAAGACAAGACCAGGTACTTCTTTAGTAATTCGATTTAAGCGAACCAATGGAGTATTTCCAATAGTTTCCAGGATATGGTTATAAAACATAGTGCAATTTAAATCTAAAAATCAGGGTTCCCAATGTTTATTGACAGCATTATTTTATATTTATTGAATACGATAGCCAATTTTATTGAACCGATGAATACAGCTTTAAATGAGTCCTTATTAGTTGAAGTTTCCTGGGAGGTATGTAATCAATTAGGAGGCATATACACCGTTATCCGATCTAAGGCGCCCTGTATGACACAGAAATGGGGAAATCGATATTGCCTGGTAGGCCCCTATTTGCATTCTAAAATACCTGCTGAATTTGAGCCCAGCGCTGATTTTAATGATCCCTTTGGAAAAGCCGTTTTGGAAATGAAAAATTTGGGGTTTGATATCCATTATGGTTATTGGCTGGTATCGGGTAAGCCTAAAGTGGTTTTAATTAATTTTGATAATCTTTATGGGGAGGCCCTGGCAAGCCGGAAATATATACTTTGGGAAAAACATTGGATCGATACCAGTAGCTATGATGGATTGGTGGACCAAACCATTGCATTTGGACATGCCACTCAAATTTTTCTTGAATTATTAGTCAAAAAAGAATTAAATGAAATGCCCGTATTGGCCCATTTCCATGAATGGATGGTGGGCTCCTGTATTCCAGACCTAAGGGCCAATAAAATTCCAGTTAAAACCATTTTCACCACGCATGCCACCCAATTGGGAAGGTTCCTTGCTATGAGCGATAGCCGCTTCTATGATCACCTGCCCTTTGTCGATTGGTATGCTGAAGCGGTTCGGTACAATTGTTTATCTAAAGCCTTTATTGAAAGGCAGGCAGCCCTCAATGCCGATGTATTTACCACCGTATCGGATGTAACCGCCATGGAATGTCGTCAGCTATTGGGAAGGGAACCGGATTTTATAACCCCAAATGGGTTAAATATTGAACGTTTTATTGCCTTACACGAATTTCAGAATCTCCATCTGGAATATAAAAACCAGATTCATGAATTTGTAATGGGGCATTTTTTCCAAAGTTATTCCTTCGACCTGGATAAGACCCTTTATTTCTTTACTTCTGGCAGGTTCGAATTTTCCAATAAGGGTTTTGATTTAACCCTGGAAGCCCTTGCCCGGCTAAATTATAAAATGAAAAATGCCGGCATAGACAAAACTATTGTGGCCTTTTTTATAACCAAACAACCCTATCATTCCATTAATCCCTATTTGTTAAATTCAAGAGGGGTATTAAACGAAATTCAGGAAGCCTGTTCCGAAATAGAGAAAAAGGTTGGAAAAAGCCTTTTCTATTCAGCAGCTTCGGGAAATGACCATAAATTCCCTGATTTAAATTCTTTTGTGGACGATTATTGGAAACTTCGATTAAAGAGAACCATCCAATCCTGGAAAAACAATGCTCTTCCGGCCATTGTTACCCATAATTTAATGTATCCCGATCATGACCAGATCATTCAAACCTGTAAACGGATTAATTTATTAAATCATCCATCCGATCCTGTTAAAATTGTTTATCACCCGGATTTTATTTCCCCTACCAACCCCTTGTTTGGAATGGAATATGCTCAATTTATACGCGGTTGCCATTTAGGAATATTTCCAAGCTATTACGAACCTTGGGGTTATACCCCTATGGAATGTATTGCCAGTGGAATTGCCTCGGTAAGCAGTGATTTATCTGGGTTTGGCGATTATATCAATAAATACATGCCTGATCATGATGAAAGAGGCATTTATGTCAATGAGAGACGATATAAACCCTTCCATGAATCGGCCGAGCAATTAGCCGATATCCTTTTTAATTTTGCCAAAATGGGTATTAGGGAACGGATTCAGCAAAGAAATCTGGTAGAGGGCTCCTCCGAATTATTTGATTGGAAACAACTCTATCCTTTTTATGAGGAATCGTATTTAAGAGCTATAGGAAACTAGGCTTTGTAAAGAAGTAAAAGATCTCCATAGAAATACCCATCCTCATGGATGTATTTCTATGGGTATCCCAATTTTTACCCTTTTATAAAGTTCTTCTATTTCCTGGTCAGTAAGAGCTATACAACCCCAGGTCCAGTCTACCTCCCTGTGCTTCGCCCCCAGATAGGCATAGGCATCGGGTAATCCATGAATTTCAACATCGGACCCCGGATTACAATGATGTTTCCTTGCATAGAGCCTATCGCCTGCGTTTGGGTACGATAAATGCAATGCCATATGGTAGGTGCTTTTTGGGTTTTTTCCATCAATAAAATAATTCCCTTCCGGGGTTCTTTTATCCCCTTCCTGATGTTTAGGCCCAATTGGGTATTTACCCAGGGCTACTTTATAGGTTTTTATTACTTTATTGCCCTGGTAAGCGTATAGCGTTCTTGTTTTTTTTATTAGTACCAGACGAGTAACCAAAGAATCGGTTGGGCTCCCAGAAGTTTTTGGGCTAAAAAAAAAGAAAAGAAAGAGCACCAGAAATTTGGGACTCAGCCTATATATCCAAATAAGAATTAGTCTCATTCTCGAAACCTTGGGCAGAAGGGAAAACTAAAGTTTATTCACCTTTATTGTTTTTGTTGCAAAAACATCAGATTCAATTTTCAGTATATAAATACCCTTCGGTATGCCCGATAAATTCCCAATTAGACTTGTTGAATTGGTTCCTTGATCCAGAATCTGGATAGGATTTTCTATTAGGGTTCTACCCCGTAAATCCAATAGGCTCATTTTAACCCATCCGGAATTATTTGCCTGGAGATTCACATGTAAATTCGTTGAAAAAGGTACCGGGTAAACAATCGCATCGGCTATAGGAGATTCAATATTGGGCGCAAAGGCAAAAGCCGAATTGGAAGAAAGACCTACGGATACATTCGTCAGGTTTGGAGGAATTGAATGAGCACCAATAACCAATGCAGAAATAATTCCAAAAACGGAAGATGGGGCTGCTTTTATCGTAACCAGGATTTGCCCGTTGGGATTGGGAATTAGATTATTGATTTGCACCGTATTCGTCGAATTATTGGCCGCATTGAGGTTCACGGTAATACCCCCGGCAGTAAAGCTGGTATTTCCTGTACTAAATGGATTCCCCCAGGAATTAAAGAATGCCAGGTCGTAACTTTGGCTTAGGGATAAACCGGATAATTGAACCATCGCTGAATCTGGGCTTTGCACATAAAATTGCCCTCGAATTACTTTATCTGGATAAATTCCGGAATTTACGCCCGTAACGGCTCCCAAAACATTCGATCCATCAAAATTATGGGTAATGGTGATGGCTATTCCTGAATTGGTACCATTTGTGGTGGTTAGATTGGTTAGAGATTGCCCCAAAGCAGGAGTACCGTTAAAGGAATTCCATGGGGATCCAGCAGGTTGGTCAGAATCAAATTGTACTTCTACCAGGGATTGTAAGGTACTGGCATAGGCAATATTGCCGGGTAGGGAAAGCCCGTTAGAATTTTTTGTTTTCAACTGGTAAAAATAGACCGTATTGGAGGGAAGTCCAGTATTGGTATAAGAGGTTTGACTGCCCGAAACAGAATCAATAAGGGAAAAGGGACCTGAGGAAACCGAAGATCTATAAATATAATAAAGGCTTGCATTTGCGGCCCCTACCCATTTAAGACTTACCGTATTTAAGGAATTTCCATGTGCAGTCAATAAGGTAGGCGCTACCGGAGTTGGTGGAGGCGGGGTCGATCCGGAAGAATATGCCTGAAATACGATAGCATTTATATAAGCAACCGGGGCATTACTATCTTTTAATACCTTTATTACCAGCAATCCATTCGAATTAGGCGCCACCCCTTTAATGGAAACGGTATTGGTTGAATTATTGGATCCATCCAAGGGAAGAAGGGCGGAACCAATCCCAAAATTGGTAATCGCACCAGACCATGGATGCGACCAACTGGTAAAGAAAGTGAAATTATAAAGATTATTGGGGTTTAGCCCTGAAATCTGGATTTTGGCGGTATCGGTACCCGTATAGGCAAAAGAGGAGGATATTACTGCATCTGGATAAATACCGGAATTATTTCCCGTATTCACGCCAGAAGAAGGGGCCGAGGTAAAATTACTAAGTAGGGTCATGATTCCTGAAGCATTCCCATTTTGATCCAATAAATTAAATTTGGAACCAGACCCTATGGTATATCCCGTATTATTCCAGGGAGAGGGACCTATATGGGCATTATCTCCAAAATTAATATAGGTAGAAACTGGGCTGGGAGGTGGGGGGGGTGCCTGTCCACTTACCTGGGCACTTGCCGTAGCAGTTGCCGTTAAACCATTTGTATCGGTTACCTGAACCTGATAGGTATAAAAACCGGCCTGGGTAAAACTTATATTGGTAATAGCTGCATTTGGATTAAGAATAATATCGCCGGAAGGACCGGATATTTTTGTCCATAAAAAGCTTAAGGTACCTTTTGAGGCCTGGGAAGCAGTGGCATTAAATACCGCTTGCCCCGGCAAGGTTATAAAATTCCAAGCTCCAGCATTGGCAATTGGAGGAACGGGGGTACCGGCTGGGATTCCAAGGTATTGGCTTATATTCGAATAGGCACCATAGGTACCATTAGCCATTTTAGCTCTTACCCTATAATATCTTGCATCGAGAGGAAGGTTAGTTTTTAGGTTTGAAACCGGAACGGTTGTCAGTCCGTAAAATACTGTCCCATTACTGGAATATTCAATGGCCCAATTGCTATTGGTGTTTGGAATAAAATAGGATTTCATTACCGATATAAATTGATTGGCTATAATTTGATGTCCGGCATCGTTTGGATGAATACCGTCCCCAGAATTATAAATAGGATTATAAACCGCAGGGCTGGAACTGGTATTATCTCTCAATAAATTCAGTACGTTAACAAAGCGGTTCCCAAAATAATTACCAATTAGAGTATTCATATCGGATAATTCCTGGTCCTGGGCGGCCGTATAAGTATTTCTAGGCTGTGTTCCCTCTACCAGCAAAACGATGCCTCTGGCTTTTAAATAATTATCGATAAGAATAAGATTATTTAACCATTGTGTAGTAGTATTAATGGCAGCATCATTGGTGGGAAGTCCCAGAATAACGAAACTGGGATTTAGGGAAGCTGCCTTCTCTACATTAAAATTGGTATTCCCATTTCCTGGAATGATATCATTGGTGGAATAGCCAGGAACAGCGAGATTGGTGGAAACAGCCCCACCCGCAGAATTCGTTTTTAACCAGGAAGATATTAAGGCAATAGCTGAAGTAGTAGAAGGATTGGAAGCTCCCGTTCCGTAAAAGGTGGAGGATCCCAATGCCACTACCGAAGGGGTATTATATAGGGTGGTATTATCGGTTGCATATAGTAAATCCATGGTATTATTACCCCTGTTTACTATGGCGAGATTAGGTCCGCCTTGGGAATAGGCCAGGAAAGAAAAGCAAAAAAATAACAGCGTCAGAACAGGTTTTTGATAAAAACCCGAATAATTGGAGAGAATCATTAATCAGACTTGGTTAGGTTCGTTATATGGATGTACTATATCCAATATTTTACAAATCTAACTAGGTTTCCAGATTCTCTCCAATATGTTTATAAAATAATTCTAAATAATTTTAAATTATTATTATTTAATTTTTATACAGTTTCAAATTCGAGGTGTTTTTCCCAGATATAATTTCAAGGATATACAATCCGGATTTCAGGGGGGTAAAATCTATTAATGATTGAAAAGTGGTGGAAGTTTTAGGTGCTTGCGCCTGTAATGCTCTTTGACCATTCATATTATAAATATTCACCGTGACCGTGCCATTATAATCATCCACATAGGATAAGGTAGATTGGTTAATAACCGGATTTGGATAAAATTTCAAATCGGTAATAAAATTATAGGGATTTGAAAATGGAGGAACCGTAAAAATTATACTTTTCGAGCTGGTATCCCCAATTTTATCCGTCACAAGAAGTACAAGTTTATAGGTTCCTGGTAGAAAATTACTTAAACTAGTGTTCAGGGAATCCGGATTTGATATTTTTAATGCTCCAGGACCAGAAATTTGTTTCCAAACAGTACTTATAATAGGACTGGTCGATGAACTCACCTGGGCAGAAAGTATAATCGTATCGGGCGAGGATTTAAGACTTGGGATTGGTTTAAAGGTAATTTGAATCTGGGAAGGAACCGGTATAATCAGCTGAGGGTTTACCGTTATACTAACCGATGAATCTGCGATTTGGTTATTATTATCCTTTACCTGCAAGGCAAATACATAATTACCGGCCTGGGAAAAGCTTACCTGGGTAATGGCCGAATCGGGTTTTGAAATAATAGCGCCCGAGGATCCGGCGGTTTGAATCCAGAGATAGGATACAATTTTTCCGGATGGGGCATTAGAGCCGGAGCCATTTAGAACCAGGATGGAGGGAAGGCTAATGGTTTGATTTTTACCAGGGTTCGAAACAGGTGGCTTTATTCCCGGATTTGGTATGACCATTGGATTTACCAAAACCTGGACACTGGCAGTTCCACTGAGTCCATGATTATCTGTTACGGTAACCAAATAGGTGTAGGATCCTGCCTGGGAAAAACTAACCTGGGTCTTTACCTGATTTGGATTTACTATAGTGTCTCCGATGGGTCCGGAAACTTTCGACCATTGGTAGGTAAGGATGGATCCCGTAGAATCTATAGAACCGATTGCATTTAAGTAAACCGTTTTTAGGGGTAGGGTTATTACGGAATTCAGGCCTGCATTAGCGATTGGATTCTGTAAAGGGATGGGGTTCACCGAAACAGCCATTAATCCCGTTCCAATATTTCCTAAAGAATCTATGATTTTCAATTGAAATCCATAAACTCCGGGATTTATAAAGGATACCTGGGTTTTAGATGAATCTGGCTTATTTATGATGGCTCCCATGGGTCCAGAAATCTGGGACCAAGCATACGATACGATTTTTCCTGCCGGAGAATTTGAACCCGATCCATCCAGAGATTCCTTATTCGGAAGAGTAAGGGTTTGATTTCCTATAATTTTTACCACTGGGTTAACAATAGGTGCCGGATAAACCACTATCTGAGCCTCGGCAAGGCTGCTTAAACCATAATTATTAGTAACTTTTATATTATAAAAATAGGTTCCTGGCTGTGTGAAACGAACCTTGGTTATAACGGAATCCGAATGAAGGAGGGAATCTCCGGAAGGCCCGTACACCTTTATCCATTTATAGGATACTATGGTACCCAAGGAGTCCTTACAGGCGGTGGCATTCAACGTTGCCATATTATTTGGCAAAGTAATCCAGGAATAAGGACCAGCATTGGCGAAGGGAGCAGGATGGGCCGATGGTACCGGGTTGACAATTATATTGACCACGGCCGAAGAACTTCCTCCAAAATTATCGGTTACGGTTACCTGATAGGTATACGATCCCGCCTGGGAAAACGTAACAGAGCTTAGGCTTTGATTAGGTGATAAAATGGAATCACCTATAGGACCCGTCAATTTTACCCATGAATAGGAAAGAATATTCCCCGTTGAACTGGAAAGACTGGCATTTAAATTTCCTGCGCTGGGTAAGGTAAGGTTTTGATTCGAACCCGCGCTGGCAATCGGTAAAGGATGGGATGCGGGCAAAACCTGAATATTTACAAGAGAGGAGGCCGTATTTCCATTATTATCCTGAACCTTTAACTGGTAAATATAATTTCCGGATTGAATAAACTGTACGGTCGATTTTACCAGTTGAGAATTTATAATACTATCGCCTATGGGACCGGATATTTTAGTCCATTGATATAAGACCAGGTTTCCAGAGGAAGCCGACGATCCGGAACCATCCAAATTCCCGCTGGAAGGTAAGGTTATGGTCTGGTTCGATCCGGCATTGGCAATCGGGGGTATATTCGGATTCGAAACCGTAATTTGAACTGTGGCACTAGCGCTTAAATTATTATTATCTATTACGGTAAGTTGGTAGGTATAGGCCCCGGACTGAGAAAATTTAACCTGGGAAGAAGAACTGGAAGGACTTAAAATTTGATCGCCACTGGGTCCTGATAATTTAGTCCAGGTATAGGAAACAATAGATCCCGACGAGGATTTAGCAGAACCTATAAGATTTGCCAAGGCAGGTAAAACAATTATTTGATTAGAACCCGCATTCACGACCGGATTGATTAAGGCTGGATTTACCGTAATACTGATATTTGCCGAATTACTTAATCCCGTCCCATTATCGGTAACGGTTAAAGAATATACATAGGTACCCGGGCTGGTAAAACTGATGGTGGTCTTGGAGGCCTGAGGGGTATTCAGGATATCCCCAGTGGGTCCGGAAACCTTGGTCCATTGATAGGATGAAATAGTTCCTGAAGCGTCGCTTGAACCCGATCCATCCAGACTTGCTAAAGCAGGAAGCGTTATCGTTTGGTTGGCACCCGGTACAGAAAGCGGGGACGAATTGGCTGGTTTTACGGTCAGAGTGATATTGGCAGTATTATTTAATCCTGTTCCATTATCGGTAACGGTTAAAGAATATACATAGTTACCCGGGCTGGTAAAACTGATGGTGGTCTTGAAGGCCTGAGGGGTATTTAGGATATCCCCAGTGGGTCCGGAAACCTTGATCCATTGATAGGATGAAATGGTTCCCGAGGCATCCGTAGAACCCGATCCGTCCAAACTTGCCAGGGCAGGAAGGGTAATGGTCTGATTATTTCCAGGAACGGATACGGGTGCCGCTTGGTTGGATGTGACGGTCAAGGTAATATTGGCCGTATTATTTAAACCTGTCCCGTTATCGGTTACGGTTAATGAATAGACATAGGTTCCTGGACTGGTAAAACTTATGGTAGTCTTAGAGGCCTGGGGCGTATTGATTTTATCCCCCTGAGGGCCGGAAACCTTGGTCCATTGGTAGGAGGAAATGGAACCTGAGGCATCGGTAGAACCCGATCCGTCTAAACTTGCCAGGGCAGGTAATACTAGGCTTTGGTTCGATCCGGGAATAGATACAGGAGCGGAAGGTCCGGAGGCTTGTACGATGACCGTTACTGTAGAAAAAGCAAAATTTCCGGATCCATCCGTAATGGTTAATCCATAGACATAGGTGCCAGGCAGGGTAAAGCTTAAACTCGTTATTTTCTGACTTGGATTTATAATAATATCACCCAATGGACCTGATTGTTTGGTCCAGGTATAGGATTGAATCCAACTGGAAGGAGCCGATGATCCGGAAGCATTTAAGCTTACTCCATAATTTATTAAGGGTACGGTTTGTGTGGTTCCGGCATTGGAAATAGGAACTACCGCACCTGCTGCATTCACATAAACGTGCATAACAGAAGAATTCACATTCCCATTATTATCCGTCACGGTTAACTGATAAATATAATTACCCGGATTTTTAAAAGTAACCTGGGTTTTAGCAGCGTTTGGGTTTAAAATAACATCTCCCCAGGTACCATTAATATGAGTCCATTGGTAGGAAACGATGGTTCCGCCAGGGGCCGTAGAGCCGGTTCCATCCAAGGTGGCCGTTGCAGGTAGAGAAATGGCTTGGCTCATTCCCGGGTTAGAAACTGGTAAGGCAGGCTGATTACCAGAGCGGGTATAGCCCAGCATCCATTCATATATATTATTAGGATTGGTGGAACTAACATCATAGGTCCATGACCAGCTATCATGCGCATAGACCCCTGGATAAATATAAAGTTTGGGTAATGGATTCATCCCCGTAGCATCCAGATGTTGCGTCCATTGTACGGATTGCAAATAATTTACCACATTATCAAATTCATTATGAAAAAGCCAAAGAGGTACATTGGAGGCAGCAATATTGTCTACCCTGGTTTGATTACTCCAATACGATGCACCCGCACATACCACCGCCGCTGCAATCATATTTCCGTTGGAAGGACCTTGGGCCAGGAAATCTTCAACACCTCCCCCACCCAAACTGAGACCAGTTAAATAAATTCTGGATAAATCAACCCTTGACCCATATATGGAGATAACTTGGTTAATCACATAACTTATATCGGCCGGTTGCCATTGGGAACTGGATTGAGGGGAAATAACAATAAACTTAAACTTCTTGGCCCCATAGGAAAAAGATGAAGGCCATTGACCAGCTGCTATAATTTTAGGAGGTCCATTGACTGCCACTGCCTGAATCTGAGTGGTACCATTTCCTTCCTCGCCTATCCCATGCAAAAACACCATAATTGGATATTGTCCAGTGGTGGTTGCATAATCATCCGGCAAATATTCCAGATAACCTTTTACATCCGGGTTCGTTCCATCAAAAAGCCTGGCCGTTTGATATTGCGCGGTTGCATAAAGAAATGAAAATAATAAAGGTACGCTAAGAGAGAGGGCTAATAAAAATCTTTTAAAAGTCTTTATTATCATGAAGGTATAGGCTTATACCCTATACCTTCAAATTTCCTACCTAAATGAATGAATTTTGAACCCAGAATGATTGCATTTCCATGAAAACCATAGAAATTACTCTTTTGGTACCCTTTGACCATGGTTTTAGGAAAACTTATCCACAAATCTTAATAAATAATTTATAGTATAGTTATAATACTATTGGTTATTTATTCGTTATAATTTATAACCGTGAATTATTTTCCCCATTTGTGGGAATAAAAAAAGGTCGAAAGGGTTAAATATTTCCCTTTCGACCCTAATTATTTATACCCTGTGATACCTAGTTTTTGATCAGTTTATACATGGTATCGGCAAATTGGTCGGAATGAATCCGCATTATATAAATTCCTGACTTTAAATACTGACCGGGGAAGTTCATTTCTCTCCAGTTAAATCCAGTTTCCAGGTTTTGAAAATCTTCGTCAAATACCTGATTGCCATTGATATCAAATAAGGTGATTTTATATTTTCCAGCTGTGGAAGAATTAACGCCTACATTAAAGCTTGTGGTAAATGGATTCGGATAAACATGAATATCCTCCGTACTCAATACAGGTTTCAATAAGGAAACGGAATTTGTATTAAGTACCTTCCCTATGGATAGGCTTGAATTCACTGTACCGGTTAAATTGGTATAGGATTGGATTACCATGGCATTTAAGATTCCAAAAAAGGACCCAAATTTAGCCTTGACCACAAATTGAATTAGCCCATTTTTATCGGGCAATAAACCCTTTAAGCTAACTACTTTGGCAGCGTTATTGGTTGGATCGAGGCTTACGGTTTGATTTTGTGAGCTAAAGCTGGTGATAGCCGATCCCCAGGGATTTAACCAACTGGATAGGAACGTTAAATTATAGGCATTAGACTGGTATAGGCCACTTAGCTGAATAATGGCACTATCCGGACTTAAACTATAATATTGCCCTCTTAAAACCGCATCAGGATATACACCCGTATTGGAATAGGTATCAAAACCCAAGACATTCTTACCGGTAAAATTCCTGGTAATATTTAGGTTGATATAAGAATTTTGATTATCGGTTGTTTTTAAATTAGTGAAGCTGGTTCCCCCATTCATATCATTCCAGGGCGAACCTGCAGGCTGATCGGAATTAAAACTAACATCCACCACTGAAATTAAAGTTTGTACCATTACCACAGGGCCCATAGAAGATTTACCCGCGCCATTTCCAGCAACCATAGCATAATAATAGACACCTGTATAAAGTCCCATAGAATCTATTAAGGTATTGGTTCCAGCTTTTAAAGAATCAATTAGGGTAAAAGGGCCGGTTGAATTTACCGATCGATACACATAATACTCTTTAGCCCCTTTAACCGCTGCCCAATTTAGTTGTATGGCATGTTTACTTAATCCAGCCGATGAAATAATAATGGGGCTGCCAGGAGGGTAAAGACCGGGTGCATAGGAATCCATAACTATAGAATTTATTATGGCTGCCGCAGTCTGGGAATCTTTTAATACTTTCACTAAAATGGTTCCATCGGGGTTCGGAGTAATTCCTTTAATCGCGACCGTAGAATCCTTATTATTAGCCGTATTTAATCCAACCTGGTTTTGTCCAACCATATAGTAGGTAATGGCACCGGACCAGGGCTTAACCCAGGATCCAAAAAAGGTAAGATTATACATCTTATTGGTATCCAAACCACTTAATAATACCAGGGCAGTATCTGATTTGGTATAGGTATACAAGGATTTAAGAACCATATCCGGGTAAACACCCGAATTATTACTGGTATTTACACCTCCGGTATCGGCACCGGACCAGAGTTTGGGAACACTTATGCTTGCAGATGTATTTCCATTTATATCCAAAAGTTTAATGGACTCGGTGGTAGTTGGAATAAACCCAATATTATTCCATGGGGCAGGAGCTAAGGAATAAAGATTACCAAAATTAATCAGGGTACGATTCATACCTGCAGGTACCTGAAGATAGGCGGTATTACTAACCGTGGCAGGATTAGAAGTTGCAGGAATCTGTGCCGCTGCGCTGGTTGCAGGAGGATTATTTACTGTAACCGTTACCTGGGATGAACTGGTACCATTATTATTATCTACTATGGTTAATTGATAAACATAGGTTCCTGTATTGGTATAGCTTACATTGGATTTAGACTGAGCCGGACTTAGAATCTGATCACCGGAGGGTCCGGAAACCTTGGTCCAGGAAAAGATACTAATAGTGCCTGAAGGCGCTGTAGAGCCCGTGCCATCCAATATAGCCTGAGAAGGAAGTATTACCGTTTGGTTCAAACCAGCATTGGCTACTGGTGGATAAATTGGGGCATTCACCAAAATGGTGATATTGGATGAATTACTTAATCCATTATTATCCAAAACGGTTAACTGATAAACATAAATTCCTGATAAGGTGAAACTAATATTGGTTTTGGCCTGATTAGGACTTAAAATCTGATCTCCACTGGGTCCTGAAACTTTGGACCAGGTATAACTCGTGATCGTTCCGGAATTATCGGAAGAACCAGACCCATTTAGGCTAACCTGAGCGGGCAAGGTAATGGTTTGTCCAGGTCCAGGTACAGAGACGGGCAAGCTAAGTACTGTTAGGGTAATCGTATTGGAATTACTTAGGCCCGTACCATTATCCTTAACGGTTAATTGGTATACATACGTTCCCGTATTGGTAAAGCTAATATTGGTAATAGCGGTATTTGCACTTAAAATTAAGTCTCCGGCGGGCCCAGAAACTTTTGTCCAGGTATAGGAACTTATGGTTCCAGATGGATCGGTCGAGGAAGATCCATTTAAGCTTGCCTGACCTGGCAGAATAATGGTTTGCGTTTGCCCGGCAACTGCGGTAGGACCAGCAATCACATTTATAGATATGGTCGCTGAATTGCTAAGACCCGTGGTATTATCCTTAACCGTTAGCTTGTATACATAGGTGCCGACTACGAAAAAGCTAATATTGGTCTTGGCCGAAGCTGGGCTTAAAATTTGATCCCCCGCAGGACCGGAAACCTTGGTCCAGGAATAGACGCCTATAGTACCCGATGGATCGGTCGATAAGGAGCCATCCAGACTGGCTTGGCCTGGCAAAGAAACGGTTTGATTTTGACCTGGAATGGACACCGGAGCCCCATTTACGGTTAGGTATATATTAGCAGAATTACTTAAACCAGTAACATTATCTGTAACCGTTAACTGGTATACATAGGCACCCGGGCTTGTAAAACTAATAGTAGTACTGGCCGAACCAGGGCTTGTAATTTTATCTCCTGAGGGTCCTGAAATTTTAGTCCAGGTATAGGAAGAAATCGACCCGGAAGGGTCAGTGGAAGCCGATCCATTAAGACTAGCTAAAGCAGGTAAATTTATCGTTTGATTGGCTCCCGGAACGGAAACCGGAGCTCCATTAACCGTTATAGTTATATTAGCGGAATTACTTAAACCAGTGGCATTATCCGTTACGGCTAATTGGTATACATACGATCCTGGACTGGTGAAACTTACATTGGTACTGGCGGTACCCGGGCTTAGAATTTTATCTCCCGCAGGACCAGAAATCTTGGTCCAGGCATAGGTACTAATTGTTCCGGAAGGATCGGTGGAACCAGAACCATTCAACAGGGCCTGAGCAGGTAAATTGATGGTTTGGTTTGTACCAGGAACCGAAACAGGGGGGCTGGTTACGGTAGGGGTTACTGTTACTTTTACGGTCGACATCCCGAAATTACCATTTCCATCGGTCAAGGTAAGGGCATAGGTATAGGTTCCTGGGTAGGTAAAACTTAAACTGGTAATTTGCTGACTTGGATTAATGATGATATCGCCTTGGGGACCTGAAATCTTGGTCCATAAATAGGTTTGAATGAAACTTCCGGGAGCAGAAGATCCTGAGGCATTTAAGTTAACTCCATAATTTACCAAAGGCACTGTTTGTGGATTTCCTGCAACGGCAACAGGCTGAACGGCACCGGCAGGGTTTACATAGATATGGGTATAACTTGAATTAACATTCCCATTATTATCCGTTACGGTAAGTTGGTATATATAATTACCTGGATTAATAAAACTAACCGATGTTTTGGCCGAATTTGGGGAAGAAATCACATCTCCCCAGGTACCGTTAATATGAGTCCATTGATAAGAAACAATATTACCCGATGGAGCAGTAGAACCAGTACCATCGAGGGTTATAGAACCTGGTAAATTAATTACCTGACTGGCGCCTGCATTGGAAACCGGAGGTGGGGCTCCTTGTGGATTGGTATAACTCAGCATCCATTCATATATCTTATTTGGATTGGTGGATGCAATATCGTAGGTCCAGGACCAGGAATCATGGGCATATACCCCAGGATAAATCGTTAATTTTGGCAGTGGATTCATCCCTGTAGCGTCCAAATGCTGGGTCCACTGAACGGATTGAAGATAGTTTACAGAATTATCAAATTCATTATGAAAAAACCAAATTGGGGTATTTGCCTGGGCAATATTATTTATCCTGGTTTGATTAGACCAATAAGAGGCACCACAACATATAACCGCCGCAGCTATGCTTTTGGAATTAGCTGAATTATAGGCAAGAAAATCTTCTACACCTCCCCCACCCAGGCTCAAGCCTGTAACATAAATACGGGAGGGATCTATCCTATTTCCATAAATCGCTTTACATTGACTAATTACATAGTCTATATCAGGGGCCTGCCATTGCACCGAGGCCTGAGGGGAAATTACGATAAACTTAAAATTCTGGTTTCCTACCTGGAAAGACGATGGCCATTGTCCAGCGGCAATTATTTTTGGGGGACCATTGGTCGCAACCGCTTGAATTTGGGTGGTTCCATTCCCTTCCTCCCCAATCCCATGGAAAAAAACCATGATAGGATATTGTTTGGTTGGATTGGTTGCAAAATCGTCGGGGAGATATTCCAGGTAACCCTTTACATTAGGGTCTGTACCATCAAATACTCTGGGGGTTTGGTACTGGGCTATTGCCGGAATTGAAAAACCTAAAAATACTAGGATCAAAAGTCTGGTTAGGAGAGAGAGGTAACTTTTTAGATTCATAGACTCGAATTTGCATTAAATATGCAAAAACTCAACCATTTTGTTTAAAAAAAATGATTTAAAATAAAGTTTCAGAACGTCACGTATAATTTCAATGCTTTTTTTATAAAAACATCTTAGTTATCCACATTTTTTAATTTTTTTGGGGAAAAAACGGTTTCTGAAAAATTAAATATTTTTTCTAAAATCAATATTAGGTCAACAAAGTAGTAATCAATCGGGGAATAGGGGAAATTTGGGGAGGATGGGCAACGCAGGAAGTCCTTCCATTTAGAATCGCAAATGCTTTACAGTTAATCCATTGTTCAATAACTGCTTCAATGACTCAATCCCTATACGCAAATGCGATTCAACATAGTTTGCAGAGACTCTTTTATCACTATCTGCCGTTTTCACCCCTTCCGGAATCATAGGCTGGTCTGAAATTAAAAGTAAGGCCCCTGAAGGAATCTTATTGGCAAAACCAGCCGAAAATAGGGTGGCTGTTTCCATATCGATCGCCATACAACGAATCGCTTTTAAATATTTTTTGAATTCTTTATCATGCTCCCAAACCCTTCTATTGGTGGTATAAACCGTTCCGGTCCAATAATCCATGGAATGATCCCGGATAGTGGTAGAAATAGCCTTTTGCAGGGCAAAAGCAGGAAGAGAAGGAACTTCAGGAGGAAGATAGTCATTTGACGTGCCTTCCCCTCGTATAGCGGCTATAGGTAAGATAAAATCACCAATATTATTCTTTCTTTTCAATCCCCCACATTTTCCCAGGAAAAGTACCGCTTTGGGTTTTATAGAGGTTAATAAATCCATGACGGTGGCCGCCATTGGACTTCCCATTCCAAAATTGATTAAGGTGATCCCTTCGGCGGAAATATTGGGCATGGGACGATCCAATCCTATTATAGGAGTATTAAACCATTCGGAAAAGAGATTTAAATATTGAGAAAAATTAGTCAATAAAATATATTCACTAAAGTCTTCCAAATTGCGGCCGGTATAGCGGGGCAGCCAATTAAGCACAATGTCCTTCTTTGATTTAAGCCCTTTTTTTATGGTTTCCTCCCCACCTTGGATTGTATCTTCCATAAAATAGTTTAAGCCACTTTTAACTTTTTAATATCGGATTTCTCAAACTTTTCTATCGCGTACTCAAGAGTAATATATAAATCTTCTTTCGATTTTGAGGAGGGAATTTCAAACATGGCATCCATCATGATAGCCTCACAAATAGAACGTAATCCTCTGGCGCCTAATTTAAAATCCAATGCCTTATCTACCACAAAATCATATACCTCTGGATCAAAAACAAGACTAATATTTTCGTACCGGAAAAGTTTTTGGTATTGTTTTATCAAGGCATTTTTCGGATTTACCAGGATAGAAGTTAAGGAGGCTCTATCCAGAGGATTTAAATGGGTAATTACAGGTAATCGACCAATAAGTTCTGGAATCAATCCAAAACTTTTCAAATCCAGTGGGGTGATATATTGCAACAGGTTTTTTTCGTCGATAGGACCAATCTTTTCTTCTTTTTTTAATTGGTAGCCTATTGCCTGGGTTTGAAGTCTTTTAGCGATTTTTTTATCGATGCCGTCAAAAGCCCCTCCACAAATGAATAAAATGTCCTGGGTATTCACCCCGATCATTTTTTGGTCAGGATGTTTACGTCCTCCCTGAGGGGGAACATTCACTACAGTCCCTTCCAGGATTTTTAATAATGCCTGCTGAACCCCTTCCCCGGATACATCCCGGGTTATCGATGGATTATCACTTTTCCTGGAAATCTTATCCACCTCGTCAATATAGACAATGCCTCTTTCAGCAGCCGAAACATCATAATCGGCAGCCTGTAATAATCGGGTTAAAATACTTTCCACATCCTCCCCTACATAACCTGCCTCTGTTAAAACAGTAGCATCCACAATACAAAAAGGGACATGGAGTATTTTGGAGATGGTTTTGGCTAAAAGCGTTTTACCAGTTCCTGTTTCCCCCACCATAATAATATTAGACTTTTCTAATTCAGTCTCGTCTCCTTCAATTTTCTGATTAAGCCTTTTATAATGGTTATAAACTGCCACAGATAATACCTTTTTTGCATCATCCTGACCTATTACATATTGATCTAAATGCTTTTTAATTTCCAAAGGTTTTAAAACCGTAAGTGCTTCCTGGGTAGCCTTCGACTTTTTATTCGTGATTTCTTCATTCAGAATCTGACCTGCCTGAATAATACATTTATCACAGATATGGGCATCAATCCCCGCCACTAGCATTAAGGCTTCCTGTTTTGTGGCATTGCAAAAAGAGCACCGGATTTCTTTGGATAGGGTTTTACTCATGTTCGTACAAAATGAAAAAATCGAAGTTACAATAAAAAAGTAACTCCGATTCATTATAAAATGATGGGTTTCCCCAAACTTTTACGAATTAATTGGATTGAGGTTTCGATAAGATTTCATCAACCATACCAAATTCTTTGGCTATATCAGATGTCATCCAATAATCACGGTCCGATGCATCCCAAACTTTTTGATATTCCTGACCGGTATGATGGGCTATAATCTCGTACAATTCCTTCTTAATTCTTCCTATTTCTCTGGCTGTTATTTCGATATCCGAAGCTTGACCTTCAGATCCTCCGGAGGGTTGATGAATCATCACTCTGGAATGGGGTAGAGCGGCCCGCTTACCTTTTGCTCCTGCACAAAGTAAAACGGCGGCCATGGAGGCGGCCATTCCCGTACAAATTGTAGCCACATCGGGCTTAACGAATTGCATAGTATCATAGATACCTAATCCTGCATAAACCGAACCTCCAGGACTATTCAAATATAGGCTGATATCCCTGGTTGCATCGGTCGATTGAAGGAACAATAACTGAGCTTGCACAATATTGGCCGTAGTATCATAAATTGGATCACCAAGAAAAATAATACGGTCCATCATTAACCTCGAGAACACATCCATCTGGGTTAAATTGTTCAATCCCCTTTCCTCTAAAATATACGGGGTTAAACTATGCGGAATTCTGGTATTTTCAACCCGGGAAATAAATTTATCCACATAAATACCATTAATTCGATGGTGTTTAACTGCGTATTTTCTGAATTCGTTTTTTTCTGTCATGTTGTTTTTTTAAGACCAATACAATAATCATGCATATTAGGTTGCCTGCCAAAAAGTCTGATTAACCCAGCTTTAAGAATTCCTCGTACCCAATATCCGAGTATTGAATATTGAGATTATTCTTTAAAAAATCCAGAACTTTTTTGTTTCGAACCTCTTCGTATAACATAGATACCTGCTCCCTGTTCTGAAGAATCTTCATAGAATATTCGTTTAATTCCTGTTTCCCTACCGGCTCCGGACTATACATGCGGAACTGCATTCGTAATCTTTCTTTGGCTTCCTGAACAATTTCATCTGGCTCAGCATTAATTTTATGATGGGAAGCCAATTGGTTGGAGATTAAGGACCATTTTAAATTTTTTTCAAATTCGGGATAGGTCTCAGATAGATTTTCTTCCGTATATCGATCTTCTTTCCTTGACAACAACCATTTTCTTAAAAACTGGTGGGGCAATACAGAAGCAAAATGTTTCACTAAAATGGTAACCAGATCATTATCAAGCTTTCTATCAGAAAGATCTTTCATTCTTTCGCCTATCTCTTCAGAAATTTTTTCCCGGAAATGGTCTTCGGTCATGACCGAACCATCCGGAAAAAGCTTCAGGAAAAAGGATTCATCCAAATCGGATGGATTTAACCGGTTAACATTTAAAACCTCATAACTAAACTCTCCCTGAACATTTTTGGCTTCTTCTTCAGAAATGTCCAATAAATGTCCCAAGGGATGGGCATCTCCGGAATATGCCTGGGAAAGGTTCAATTTACCGGAATCTCCTTTTTGCAAACCTAGTAAGGATTCTAAAATCATATTATCGGTGACCAAATCGGTCCTTAAGGATGATTTTTTTTGAATTCCATTTTCCAAAACCTGACCATCCTTGTCTATTTGTTTTAAATCAAGAAATAGGACATCCCCTTTTTCGGATTTTTCAGGATTGGTCATTCTACCATAAGCCCTTCGAAGATTCTGAATCCTCGAATCAATCGTTTCTTTTTCTGGAATTATTTTAAATGCCGGTATGGGGCTTTGGGGTAAAACTTCCACCTCCATTAACGGGGCAATCCCTATTTCAAATTGAAATTCGAAATCCCCTTCCTTGTCCCAATTGGGTAATGGGCTATTTTCAAAAGGAATAGGATTTCCCAATAGTTCAATTTTATTTTCCTCCAAATAATGTTGAAGGGAATGGGATAATAAATGGTTTACCTCCTCTACCAGGATGGACTTTCCATAAAGTTTACGAACATGGGAAGCCGGAACGGTTCCAGGTCTAAACCCCGGAATTTTTGCTTTTTTAGACTGGACTTTTAAAGCTTTTTCTACTTTTTCCTGATAATCAGATGGATTAAATTGGATGGTAAGAATTTCATTTAACTCACCAATGCGCTCTCGTGTAATATTCATAATTTTCTAGAAAGCCCTTTTAAAAAGGGCTTAATGAGTGCGGAAGAAGGGACTCGAACCCCCACGCCTCGCGGCGCCAGATCCTAAGTCTGGTGCGGCTACCAATTACGCCACTTCCGCGTGTTTTTTGAAGAATTACGGAAAACCGTAATGTAATTATTAAATAGTATTAATTCTGGCTTGTTCCCTCAGATTGCTTTCTGAAATACATTAGAGCGGAAAAAAGAACAACCCCTATAATGGCAATTACTCCGGCAATGACCATATTCACCTTATCCAAATACCATTCAAGACCACCATTACCACCAAAAAGTTTACCCCATCCAAAAATCAGGGAGGCAAAGGCGATCACAATTATATAAATTAGGATATATGGATTTTTTTTGAAAAACTTACTCATGGATTTATTATATCTGCAAAAGTAAAAAGAAATGGCTTTACGCAAAATGAATTGAGATAATTTTTATTTATATTATTTTACCAGGGAAATAATAGGATTCTAACGGGATTTCCATCGAATTGACCGAAGTTTCCGGTTCGCAATGAAAGGAAATCTGGTTCTTTGAAGCATAAATTTTACACAAATAGATTCTTATTCTTAATTTTGAATTATGCAGCGCTCAATAAAATTTACTTATCAGGTTACCTTATTGGCCTTCGTCTTGGTGGGAATTTCCCTCGCCTCCTGTACAAGAGCTATATTAATCCATAGTGCTGGTTCAAACCCTGCAGGTAACCAAACCTTGGTGGATAAAAAATCCAATACCGTTATATCTGTAGGAAATGACCAAAATGGTATTTTAATCAATATCAGAATACCGGATGCCTTTGACCAATATAAGGTTTTAAAATATGGAGGCTATCTGGCCCTTTCACTTCCCAGTAATCATAGTAAGGCCTATATTATTTCATATCCCATTTCCAACGAGGATAAAAGCCTTAAAATTCCCATAAACATCAAGAAATCGTCCGATATCCCTATGGATAGTTTATTGGTAAATCTTAGCCGGGAAGCAGGTACTATGAAAATTTTTAATTTCTATAACCAACATCTTTTATCCTTGCCTTCTAAATTAAGAGATAGTGTGGCAGTAGATGTTTATCATGAACCCAGTGAAAAGGGTGCCTTGGTTTATTCTGCCTATATCCCCTATAATTCCATATCCGGGATGAAATCTTTTCAATTTGATAAATCTAAAATCCGCATATCATTCACCTCCGGAGCACTTAAAGTAAATCATTTTTATGGGGGAGGGCCCGCCTTTGCCCCTTCCTTTAGCTATTCGGTACCAAGAACCGCTGAACAAAAAAGGTTAGGTATTCACCCTCCAAACCCTGATCCACAAATAGTTCAAAAATTAGCCGAGCCGGTTAGTTTCGATGCCGATCTAACCCTTACTGTTAAATAAGTGGTTTCTATAAAAGAATCAGTCCTTTCAGGATATATAAAACTTTTAAGGCCCAGGGAATGGATTAAAAATATATTCCTATTTATCCCCTTGTTTTTTGCGGGTAAAGCATTTGCCCCCTCCTATCTCTTCGATTTGGCTGGGGGGTTTTTTTGTTTTAGCCTTGTGGCCAGTGGCATTTATATTCTTAACGATATTAGAGATCTGAATTCGGACCGCAACCATCCAGTGAAAAGAAACCGACCATTGGCTAGCGGTTTAATACCAAAGAACCCAGCCATAGTCATTATGATTTTATTATGGGTACTAGGACTTACTTTTGGCTATTTACTGAAAGAAAAATTCGGTTTCATCCTATCCATTTACTGGGCTTTAAACCTTGCTTATTCTTTTGGCTTGAAAAACATTTCCATTCTGGATATTCTCATGGTTTCGGCAGGGTTTGTTCTGAGAGTAAAGGCAGGAGGAGCTATAACGTCCATTTATATTACCACATGGTTAATTATTATGATTTTCCTTTTATCCTTAATTATGGCTATTGCTAAAAGAAGGGATGATTTTTTAATCAAATTGGATTCGGGAATAGAAATAAGAAAAGCAGGAAAAGGGTATAACCTCGATTTTTTAAATACCATGTTGGGATTAATTTCCGGAATTACCATTATGGCTTATCTTATGTATACCATTTCTCCGGAAGTAATGGCCCGACATAATAGTTATCGTTTGTATTATACCTGCATATTTGTTATCGCTGGAATTTTAAGGTATTTACAAATTACCTTTGTAGAAAAGGAATCAGGATCCCCAACCCAGGTTTTGTATAAAGATCGTTTTATTCAAATTTGTATCCTACTTTGGGTCCTAAGTTTTTACTTTATTTTATATGCTCCTGATATTCAATTATTTCCAGAATAGATTTAATTTTTCCAAATGAAACAGGAAATTTCAAATTGGGGGAATTACCCCAGGATTGAGGTAGAGGAAAACTCTTTTTCAACTATTAGCCAATTAAAAGGTTTTTCAGAAAGCGAAGGGTTCATTGCCAGAGGGTTGGGGAGATGTTACGGAGATGCCTCCCTATCGGAAACCAAAATTGTTTCGACCTTAAAATTTGATAAGATTTTAAATCTGGACGAAAAAAATGGAATTCTGGAAGCTCAGTCCGGAATTTCATTTGAGGCCTTATTGGAATGCCTGATTCCCAAAGGATGGTTTTTACCCGTTACCCCGGGAACAAAATATATTACATTAGGTGGGGCTATTGCTTCGGATATCCATGGTAAAAACCATCATTCTGAAGGTAGTTTTTCCAAGCACCTTCTAGGTATAAAAATTCTTGATGGAAAGGAGAAGGTTTGGGAATGTGGCCCTGAAATAAACCCGGAACTATTTTGGGCAACCTGTGGAGGAATGGGGCTAACCGGCTTAATTCTCTCTGCTTCTTTTAAACTCAAAAAAATAGAAACCTCCTATATAAGAAAGGTAGAAGTAAAGGCAAAGAACCTGGATCATATTATAGAGCTTTTTGAAGAATACAAGGGATATACCTATTCTATGGCCTGGATTGATTGTTTAAAGGGAGGAAAACATTTTGGCAGAAGTATTATGATGGCCGGGGAGCATGCCCAAATAGGGGAATTGAGTCCCCAACAGGCTAAAAAACCTTTAATTTTATCGTCAAAGCCTAAATTGTCAATTCCATTTGCCTTTCCAAACTTCACCCTAAATACCCTTAGCGTTAAAGCATTTAACTTCCTCTATTATTCCATTCATTCTGGCCGTAAAACCGAAAAGATTATTCCTTATGATCCTTTCTTCTATCCACTCGATTCCATTCTTCACTGGAATAGGATGTATGGTAATAATGGATTTGTTCAATACCAGTTTGTCCTTCCTTTAGAAACCAGTAAACAAGGTCTCGTGGAAGTCCTGGCAAGAATACGACAAAAAGGAATGGGTTCTTTTTTAGCCGTGCTTAAATTGTTTGGTCATCAGGATGGACTCATATCGTTTCCCATGGAGGGCTATACTCTTGCCCTGGACTTTCCTGTTCAAAATGGCTTATTCCCCTTTTTAGATGAATTGGATGAATTGGTGATTCAATTGGGGGGTAGAATTTATTTAACCAAAGATGCCCGGATGAAATCGATTTCTTTCTGGAAATCGTACCCTAAGGCCGAAGAATTTCAAAAAATCACCAAAAAGTATAATCCTGATTCCCTTTTTCATTCTCTTCAATCAAAAAGATTATCCCTTTTAGACCTAAATAAAGATCATATTTAAACCATGGAATATATTTTAGTCTTAGGAGCCGGATCTGATGTAGGATTGGCCCTGGCAAGAACTTTTGCCAGAAATGGATTTGGAATTTACCTTGCCGGGAGAGATTTAGATTCTATGAAAATTGCCGCAAAAGATATTCAAATCCGATTTTCTGTGCCTGCCGATTCCTATTATTTCGACGCTGGGTATCTGGAAGAGCATGCAAAATTTGTAGAAGAACTACCAGTAGCACCGAGTATTGTAATCTATGTCATTGGGTATATGGGGAAAAATCAGGTCCTGGAAAATAATTCCAAGGATATTCAACAAATTATATCCAGCAATTATATTGGCGGGGTTTCCATATTGAATCTTTTTGCCCAAAAAATGAAAACAGCAAAATCCGGTTCCCTGATAGGAATATCTTCTGTTGCTGGTGAAAGAGGAAGACAAAGCAATTTTTTATATGGTTCGGCCAAAGCGGGGTTTACTGCCTATTTATCCGGATTAAGAAATGCTTTATTCCCTTTTGGGATTCATGTTATGACCGTTAAGCCAGGATTTATCCGAACCAAAATGACCGAAGGATTAAAACTTCCTCCAGTATTGACGGCGGAACCAGAAGAGGTGGCGGAAGCCATATTCAAGGGATATAAATCGGGAAAAAACGTCCTGTATACCAGGCCAATATGGAAATGGATTATGCTGGTTATAAAAATCATCCCCGAAAGTATTTTCAAGAAGCTTTCATTATAATGATAAAACAGTTTCCAAATTCACCCTTGGTCCTGTTTGATTTTGATGGTACCCTTACTCAAAAAGATACCTTGTTTGAAATAATTAAATTTGATAAAGGTATTTTCCATTTTATTTTAGGGATGATCGTGCTTTCCCCTTATTTTATTGCTTTTGTAATAGGAAAATGTAGTTCCCAGTTCATGAAGGAAAAATTTCTTAAATATTTCCTTAAAAACAGATCTATTGAGAATTGGAACGATACTTGTGATTTATTTTCAAAAAAGGTGATTCCAGGTTTGATAAGGCCTGAAGCCCTAAAAGTACTCGAAGAACATAAAAGAAGGAAATCTAGGATTATAGTGGTTACCGCCTCGATTGAAAATTGGGTAAGACCCTGGTGCATGGATCAAGATATTGAATGTATTGGGTCCAGACTGGAAGTTTCGGAGGGCAAAATCTCTGGTAAGCTTATGGGGATTAATTGTAATGGGGAAGAAAAAGTGCGACGGATTAAAGAATTTTTGAATTTAGAAACATATGGCCCAATTTATGCGTACGGAGATAGTAAAGGGGACATTCCCATGTTGAAATTAGCGGATTATGCCTATTTCAAAAAATTGGAGTTTGTTCATGAATAATATTTCCCTTTTAATTTAGTTAATCAAATAGGATTTTTAATAATTTTCCTTGTAAACCTGAATAATGAATAGTAAGCCAAAAACCCTTTTTTCGAAAATAATTTTAAGTATAGCAGGTGTATTCCTCCTGTTGGGTGGGCATGTTCTGGCGCAAACCACGACTTCCAATACCATTGCCACCAATGGCCAAAATTCTTCTACCATCACTACCGCGGCCCCATTTTTATTAATTGCTCCCGATTCCAGAGGAGCGTCCTTGGGTGATAACGGGGTTGCTACCGCTCCTGATGTAAATTCTATGCATTGGAACCCAGCAAAATATGCCTTCAGTCCTGAGGGCCAGGCTATTGGAATTTCTTACACCCCTTGGCTTAGAAAATTAGTAAGTGATATTAATCTGGCTTATGTAAGTGCCTATACCCATTTAGACCAAAGACAAACCCTGGCAACGTCCTTCCGATACTTTTCTTATGGAGATATTATCTACACGGATCAGTTAGGAAATAATTATGGATTATTTAAGCCAAGTGAATTTGCATTTGATGCTGCCTATATCAGGAAACTGACCAATAATTTTTCCATGGCCCTTGCAGGAAGATTTATTCATTCCAATATTGGACAATCAACCCAAAGCACTGCCCTAAAGCCGGCAAATGGAATTGCTGCCGATATTGCTATTTATTGGAATAAGGAGGTTACCTTATTAGGTACTGCCGCTACAGCTGCCTACGGGGTGGATATATCGAATATTGGTACCAAGATTGATTATGGAAGTTCTACCAAAGATTTTCTTCCTACCAATTTAAGAATTGGTGGTTCAACAAATTTCCATTTAAATGAAACTAGTTCAGTGGCCCTTTCACTGGACTTAAACAAATTATTAGTTCCTACTAATCCTATCACGGATGCAAACGGGAACATCATATCAGGAAAGAACCCAAATGTTTCGGTTCCTGCAGGGATATTTCAATCTTTTACGGACGCTCCTGGAGGATTTAAACAGGAATTACAGGAAATTGCCTATTCTTTGGGTCTTGAGTATAATTATAGCAACCAATTATATCTTCGTTCCGGATATTTTTATGAGAATCCCAACCAGGGAAATCGCCAATATCTTGAATTAGGTGCTGGAGTAAAATACAATGTATTCAATATTGATTTTGCCTATCTTATATCCAACAATACCAACCCTCTATCGAATACCCTACGATTTTCCCTGAATTTCTACTTTGGAGATAAAAAATTATCAGATTCAGGAGGAAGTAGTACTTTCCAATAAATTCCCTTTTAAAATTCCTTAAGTTTGAGCACCGATTGCGTTCCCGGAAGGGGAATGTTTATCAATTTCATTAAATATCTTATATTCGTATGAGATTATTTAAACGAAATACGGTTTGTTTATGAAAAAATTGAAACTGCAAAATTTGAAATTTTTTCGTCGATTAAAACGTAGGTTTCAACGGATAGTCCTATATTTCTGGCGAGATGGAGCCTTCCTCCACATGAGTTCTTCTTAATATTGACTTAAATAAAAACAAATGCTCTATGGAAGTCACTCATGAAGGAAAATTATATCCTAATCCATTTACTCCAAAATATCTGTCCGTTATCAATACGCTGCTTGGAAAATCTAAATACTCAGAACAAATGAGAAAAATTCTAATCATAGAAGATAGTAAACCTTTTAGACGATTGGTGGAATTTATTCTAACCAAAGCCAATTATGAAGTGATTAGTGCTAAAGATGGATTTGAGGCCATTTATAGATTAAGTGAAGGAGAGGTTCCTGATTTAATCATCACAGATATTGAAATGCCAAATTTTACCGGAGAAGAGTTGATCACCAATTTATTTAATAGCGGATTATTTAGCTATATACCCGTTATTATATTAACTGGAATTGAATCTGAAACGGTAAAAGAAAAATGTATAGCAAGCGGTGCCTACGCTTATTTAAATAAGCCGTTTGATCCTACAGAATTATTAAAATATGTTGAGGATGCTATTGAAGCATCAAAGGCAAAACTTGAGAATAAATAAAACCTAAACCAACTATACAAATGAAATCCCCCCTTAAATTTTTATTGTATGTAGGCCCAAATGCGAAAAGCCTTAGCAAAAGGCTTCCGGAAAATCAGATTACCGAAAAATGTCTATTTGAAAATCTGGAAGAGTTAAAGCCATGGCTTTTTTTAAGAGTTCTTAAAAATGAAGATTTACCCGATGGAATTGTTTCAGATATTCCAGCCGAGGAAAAAGATATACAGAATTTCTTTGAGGTAATCTCCTTTCCGGAAACTTTTAAAAGTATACCCTTTATTCTCTATTCTACTTCCGAATTGCCCATACAAACAAAAAAAGAATGGGTGGCTCTAAAAAACGTAGATGATATATTTGATGGTGACCTGGTTCCCGAAAAATTACTTTCCAGAATTAAATTCCTTAAGGAGTTTAAAAAAATGAAAATGGCCTATAAGCCTGAGGAAGAAGAACTGGAACCGGTAATAAAGGAAGATGTCATTTCCAACGTTTTAAAAAGAGGTCTGGATATTTTGGCTTCAGGAACCATTTTATTATTAACCAGCCCACTTTTCCTTATCATAGCCATCATTATTAAATTAGAGTCCAAAGGGCCCGTATTCTATAAATCCAATCGGGCGGGTTCTAATTATAAAATATTTAAGTTTCTTAAATTCCGTACCATGTATGTCGGTTCCGATGCAAAACTGAAAGAAATGATGCATTTAAACCAATATTCCAATGGAGAATCAGGTTCTCAGGTCTTCTTTAAAATTGCCTCTGACCCAAGAATAACCAAGTTTGGTTCATTTTTAAGAAATACCAGTTTGGACGAAATTCCACAATTGATAAATGTTCTTAAAGGTGATATGTCCCTGGTTGGAAATAGACCCCTCCCATTATACGAGGCTGTTTCTCTTACCAAAGATGAATGGGTAGAGCGGTTCCTAGCCCCTGCTGGTATCACCGGGCTTTGGCAGATTACCAAAAGAGGTCAGAAAGATATGACGGTTCATGAAAGAATAAATCTGGATATCAATTATGCCAATAAAAACTCCTTTCTTTATGATCTTTGGATTTTAATTAAAACTCCTAGAGCCTTGATTCAAAAAGAAAACGTATAATTAAATTAAAAAATCAGGAAATGGGATTGATCTTGGGTCAATCCCTTTTTTTTCGTTCAATCCAAAATATTTTCTATGGCATTCATACAACTGGAAGAAAAAAAAGGTGGATACATACCTTCATTTGATGGAATTAGAGGAATTGGCGTAATTTGTGTCCTTGCCGCTCATTGTTTTCCCTTTATCAATATATTCCAAATAGGCTGGGTCGCAATGGACTTCTTTTTCGTTCTTTCAGGATTTTTAATCACCGGAATTCTGGTGGATAGCCTGGAAAAAAGGAATTATTTGAAAAATTATCTTGGAAGAAGGGTATTACGGGTTTTTCCACTCTATTATTTATTCCTTGTACTCATGTTTCTCGTTATACCCAATATTTTTCCCGGTATATTGGATCAATACGCCTATCTCGAATCGAAGCAAATATGGTTTTGGCTTTATGCACAGAACTGGTTGTTCTCCTTTGAAGGGTTTCCCCATAAGCTCTACATGACTCATTTATGGTCAATGGCTGTAGAAGAACAATTTTATTTGTTCTGGCCTATTTTAGTCTGGCTATTACGAGGTAAAAAACTACTTTTTTTCTGCCTTCTGGCCATTCCCTTTTCCATTTTCTTCCGAATTTATGGATACCATTGGGGAATGGTATTTCCCTTTCCGTATGTGAATACTCTTTCCAGAATGGATAGCCTATTAATTGGAGCCCTGGTATTTTTAATGCTTCGGCATTATAAATCCCTATTGGAATATCTGGCTTTGCCTGTTTTTATTTATACTTTTTTGGGCTTGGGTCTTTGTATATTCGTTCTAAAGGCTACTTATTTTGAGAAATTAGTTCCAGCCTATACGATTGTTGATTTATTAGCGGGATCCTGTCTGGTCTTTTGCCTTTCTACAGGACCTAATTGGATCCAGCAATTCTTTTCGATAAAGGCCTTCACCTATATCGGGCGATATTCCTATGGAACCTATATATTTCATTATCCCATATACCTGGTGCTTTTTGAAAAATTTGGATTGCAGGCATCCTTTCCTATAAAAGTACTAATAGGTCTAATCTCCATATTTATAAGTTTCGGATTGGCATTATTGAGTTTTCGGTATTTTGAGACCCCATTTCTAAAACTAAAGAAGTATTTTGTCAATGCCCCGGCATTACCGATAACACAAACCGTATAAAATGATGGATGAATTAGAAAATAAAGATAAATTCAGTTTTATAACAGGCATCCTGGTCATCACCGCTACCCTTGTATTTTTTATTCTAAAGACCCTATTTCTTTAGGAAATTGGAAAAATAAGCTTAGAATGGAATTATAAGCCTTTTATATTTTTTTCCGAAAATAGCCTATATTTGATTACCCCGTTCCGGACTATGGCAATAAATTTAGTGAATAGCTTAATACCCAATAGGACATTTAAAAACCTTCCTTTTTTAGCTCTAATCGTCCTAATTTCATTTTTTTTCAAAACAAAGGTAGAAGCCCAGGAACAAGCCTATACAAAATCATTAATTGAAAAATTCAATAATATTGCTTTAAATTACAATCCTAGAGTCAAGGCTTTACAGGATCAGGCTGCTGCCAGTCAATATCTTATTGGGGTAAATAAAATATCCTGGTTGAATCAAATTAGCATCACTGGCAATTTGAACCAATTTACCCTTCCCAGTACCTTAGGAAATGGGTATGCTTCTCCATTCTTTCCAAGATATAATATTGGCGTCATTATTCCTCTGGGAATTTTCTTCACCACCCCTAAAAAGGTGAAATTGGCCAGGATCCAGTTTGAGCAGGATATGGATAAACTTTCTTCCGAAAAGGAAGATTTAAGAAATAGAATTGGGGATATGGTCCAGGAGTTTCTTTACCAAAGAGAGCAAAATTTAATTTATCAAAGAATGACAGAGAATTCCAGATTAAGTCTGGAAAACAAAGAAAAAACATTCAAATTGGGAACTAGTTCTCTAAAAGATTTTCTTGATGCAAAACATGAGTATTTTAGCGCATTAACCAAAAGTTTAAGTGCTAAGAGAGACTTAATGGTTTCCCAATATAATCTGGAATTATTAATTGGTCGCTCCCTGGATGATGCATTAAAATTCTAAAATATTTTAGAATCCTTTAATTTTCCACCTGTGTTCCGGATTCATTAAATAGTATTTTTTTTGGTGTCCATTCTGTCCACTCATTATCCATTTTAACCCTTACTTTATAATTTCCCGGACCTAAAACCTTTAGGTAATTCAATTTTTCGTTTTCCATTATAATTCCATTTTTGGACCATTGGTATTCCGAATATCCCTTGCTAATATAGAGTATTGGAAATTTCATTTTCACGGTTGGATTTTTGGGATTATAATAATTAACCTGGGGGTTTAATTTATGGGAATCATTCAGGAATTTAAGGAAAAAGGGATCTGCCTCTGTTTCTTTTGATAAATCATGTTTTCCTTCTGGATATTCTGTATAGTGGATGGGAATTCCCATTCCCCTTAGGTAATCCAGGAACCAATGGGCACTTTGGGGAGGATTTTGTCCGTCTCTATATCCCTGACATACCCATACGGGTATGCCTAATAAAGTCTCCGGATTATATTCACCGGCACCTCCGGGATGACCAATAAACATACCCGAAGAAACCTGCAAAGGGTAATCTCTAATAAATCGCCATAATGCACCACCCCCAGCCGAATATCCCTTAAAAAAAATCCTTAGTGGGTCTACTTTTTCAAAATGGATTAGGAAAGTTATCAGCTTATGGATAGTCTCTAAATCTGGTTGAGTCCAATATCCATCATTGTTTTGTGGAAAGACTATAAACCCTTTAAATAAATCTTTATCATGCAGTTCTTTGAAAAACTTTCCTTCCACTTTTAATTGACTCTCATTATCCTCAGGAGGTCCTTTATCTCCGTAACCATGAAGATAAAATACCACCGGATATTTTACGTTTTTTAATGAATCTTCATGAAATGTTTTAGGCTCTATAATTCGAATAGATAAACCATTAAATAAATAGGATTTGTATTCCCGGGTATCCCAATTTTCAATGCAGGGGGTTCTATACCAATCTTCCAAATCAGGACCTTCATATTTCGGCAGGGTATCCCGAAGTTTAAAGGTTCGTACTGGCTCAGCGCAAATCCTATATGGTAATATGAAAAATATGAAAAGGAATATCGGTATTAAAACTTTTGGAAGAATCCTCAAAAT
>Ga0209067_10000061_pt1 | contig 73496 bp, 59 predicted proteins | sample ColStrG_CSR_2013_FD_187199 | JGI IMG/M metagenome (GOLD analysis project Ga0209067, IMG submission 187199) | Freshwater sediment microbial communities in response to fracking from Pennsylvania, USA - Cold Stream Run_MetaG_CSR_2013 (SPAdes)... | ecosystem: Environmental > Aquatic > Freshwater >...
TTTTATGCCCTTTAAAACTTCTTCATTCCATATCCTTTTTCTGTTTACTTTTTCTTTTTTGAATGCTTTTTCGCAAACCAAGGTAAAAGAGCGATTCCTCATTCCTTCGGGCTATCATCTCGTCCCCAATGCGGTTGGAGGATTTGGAGAATGGCTGGGAAATCTTCCCTTAAAACCTCAGGGAAGCCATACCTTAACCTATACGGGTAGGGTTTCCGATTTGGATTCCTATACGGCTGCTGTATTGGATATAAGTGTGGATGCAAAAGGATTGCAGCAATGCGCCGACGCTATTATCCGGTTACGTTCCGAATATTTATATTCCAGGAAGAAGTATTCCTCCATTCAATTTCATTTTACCAATGGCTTGCTTTGTTCCTATAATCAATTTGCCAAAGGGTATCGGTTTATAAATTCTCATTGGATTTTAAGGGAAAAGGCGGATTATTCCCATTCGGCTTTTATGAAGTATAATTTATTGGTATTCACCTATGCAGGTACCCTTTCCCTCGATAAGGAACTAAGTCCTATTCACTCTCCTGATGAATTAAAAGCTGGCGATGTTTTTATTCGCCCTGGCTCTCCGGGGCATTGTTTTTTGGTATTAGAGGTAGTAGAAAATGAAAAGCATCAGAAAAGATTTTTACTTGCACAGAGTTTTATTCCTGCCCAGAATATTCAAATTATACAGGAAAACGGGAATCCATGGTTTAGCCTGGAAACGGTACATTCTATTCCCTATGGGGAAATTCTGAATTCAAAATACCTTAAAGGATTTGAATAAAATCTCCTGGTAGTATACTGAAACGAAGTTCTTTGACTTTCGTATAAATTACTTTTGCCTACGATTTGTTCTATCAAAATTCTCAGACTCCTTCCCATTGAAAAATAGTTCTCTTGCCTTTTATTTTCTTTTAGGAATACTGGTTTTAGTATCCTGCAAAAAAACCAATTCCACCAATTCGAATTCCACCTTGGTGAATCCCTCTACTACCTATTCCACTTCAGGATCCAATATTTTACATATGGGAAACCCTATTCAACTCATTGGAGCCGATGCTTTTCATGTATTTAGTGCAGGAGGATATGATACCAAAGCCTGGAATTTGAATATAATCCGGGAATTTATTGGTGATATGAAGGAAACCCCTATTAACGGAGGGGCCATGAAAGATTCTGCGGGCTCTTATCTTTATTCCCTTCAAACCTTGGTAGACAGCAATCGAAGCCATGGCCAAATAACTATTCTATGTCCATTTGGATGGAATGGGAACACCAATACCGTATTTTCGGGCTCATTTCCTGGTTCATCGTATTGGTATGCATCCTATAAAACCATTTTATCGGCCTGGGCTACTCAGTTCAAAAACCAGCCTGATGTATGGTTGGAGGTTTGGAACGAACCGTATCGTTATGATGGAGCCGATGGATATACCGATGCGATTTGGACATCGGATATGAACGATATGGTAAGTATTATACGAAATGCAGGAAATAATAATATGGTATTGGTGCCCTGTGCCAAACAAGGGCAAGATGAATCGGTGCTGAATCATGTAGGCGCTTCCTTTCTAAATGGAAAAAACAATATCCTATTCGATATCCATGCCTACGAGGTTTGGCTTTTGGCTCCCAATGCCAATTATGGCTCCCGTTTGGCTACCTTGAAGAAAAATAATTTGCCTGTTTTTTTTGGGGAAATAGGTCCATTAAACGCGGGAACCTTAATGAATCCTACCCCCTTTCTGGATTCCCTGTATAATAGGGGCCTGTCCGTATCGGCCTGGGTTTGGAAGTATTCCGATACCGATACCGATGCCCTTCTGACCGCTACAGGATTACCGAATAATAAAGAGAATAATAATTGGGGAACAAGCTTTTATACACTTGCCACCAGCCCAAGAAAGCCCTGACTATGGATAAAAGCAAGGCTCTATCTTCTTTCCCTTTTAAAATAAATAAAGCCCTGGTCACTATCTTTTGCATCCATGGTCACCATGGTCCAACCAATGGAAGCCATATAATTCAATATCCCGATAGTAGAATGCAGGGATTTTAACTTTTCCAATTCATCTTTTGTCAGGTCATCCTCGGAAGAAACTCCTCTATCCTCGGCCCCCAGGTTGATAGTAAAATCGGTGGAAATAGCATTCTTTTTGCCATAATGGGATTTAAATATAACCTGGCAATATTTAGTACCCCTGGTTTGAGCCAAGCTTAATTGGGAAAACCCTAGGATAAGGAATACAACAATTAAATACTTCATAAAATATATTTTTTTGGATGTCATGAATTTATTTAAAATAAAAAAAATTGTTTTTTAGAGGGTCTTTTCGGCTAATAAATGTTGTTCCGACAATAAGGGCCTAATGGAATGGGCATATTCCGCATGCATTTTGGCAATCCCATTAATAAATACGGTAGATACAGATGCAAAGGAATGCTTATTTTCAAAAACCACCAGGTCGGCCTTTTTGCCAAGTTCTATACTTCCAATTTCCTGGTCAAATTTTAATAGGCGGGCAGGATTCAGACTCACATAGTTTACAGCTTTGCTCGGCTCCATACCCGATTCTATCATTTTTACCACCGATCCAAGCATGGTAGGAAAATGATAATCGCTGCAAAGAATATCGACCAAATCCTCGTCAATTGCCTCCCAGCAAGAAAGGTTTCCACAATGAGACCCTCCCCGGTAATAATTCGGTGCCCCAAGGCATACCCATTGACCAAGCCTCTTTGCTTCCCTGGCTGCCTCCAAGGTGGTTGGCATTTCGGATAAAGTGGCTGCAAAATGTACACCTTCCCGAACATGTTCCAAAGTCGTATCATCATGGCTGCCCAAAATATACTTATCCTTAAAAACCTTATAAATAGCTTCCCGGTTGTTAATTTGTTTGGTTATATCAATTTTTTCCTGAAGCATTTTTTCAGCTTCTTCTTTTGAAATGCCCAGGGTTTTAGCCCGCATTTCAATCAGGTCTTCTATCCTGAATTGTCTTTCCCCTGGAATATGATCGTTATAGACCACAAGATAAAGACTTTCCAGACGGTACATATCTTCCAAATAATCCAAAATGGCTGCCGAATTTGGATCTATTCGGGCATGAAGGAAATGGCGAACCAATAAGGAATAGCGAATTTTATCGATTTCCTGGCAAAGACGGATCGCTTCCGGGTAGCTTCTGTTTTTTGCCTCACTATCCGAAAAGCTTATTGCCGAAAACACCGTAGTAATGCCACAATTTGCGGCGCGGGCATCCAGGAAATGTAGGGCCAGAGGAAGAGGAAACTGGGCCGAAGATCGGGGATAAATCTCCTTCTCCAGATAATCGGTATGGATATCGATACAACCGGGAATTAACCATTGCCCCTGAAGATTAATACCTTCATTAAAGGTTTTATTCTTAATTAGGGAAACAATAATTCCATTTTCTATCTCTAAAGTCCCAATAAAGTTTTCATTGGGGGTGACAATTCTAGCGTTGGTAAGGAGATGGTTATTATTCATATGGGTTTCTATTGAAAACGCCCGGTATCCAGAATCTTCTTTCGTTGATAATCCGAGATCTTTTCCATGGGTACGATTATAAGTATGATAAGAAAAACAATAGCCATGGTTTCTTTATAATGCAAAAGCTTTAATGCCAGATCATAATGAAAACCAATACCTCCTCCACCCAGTATCCCCAGGCCAATGCTGGTTCGGACATTGACATCAAAGGAAAAAAGGAAATTGGCCACGATATTGGGTAAAACTTCAGGAAGTATGGCAAAGCGAATAACCTGTAATCGGGTTGCCCCTACCGAATAAATAGATTCAGAAGGGCCAGGATCCACATTTTCAAATGCCTCGGCAAATAAACGACCGAAATTTCCTAAGGTCCAAACCAATAAGGTCAGGAATCCTGCAAAAGGGCCCAGCCCAACCGCTATCACAAAAATTAATATATAAACCAAATAAGGAATAACCCGGATTCCAGATAAAAAAGCGAGAACCGAAATTCGTATCCATTTAACAGGCATGGTATTGGAAGCACATAATAAGGCCAGAACCAAAGCAAGGGTTCCCCCGATTAGGGTTCCCAAAAAGGACATGGCCAGGGTATCCAAAACCGAAGAAATAATTTTTTTATTATTCCAGTAAATGGAAAAATCTGGAGGCATCATTTCCTGAAAAAGCTTCCTTACGTATTTAAAATCTCCAAATAAGGTTCTGGGGTTTAATTCTAAATAGGATGAAATGGCATAGATTACTAAAATAGTGAGGCCTAATAGGAAGATCCTTGTTAGGAATTTTCTGGATGGTGGGGTATAGGAAGCCTTTATCATTGTAATAAATCCTCCAGCTTAATTCTATTTCTCAAAAAGGATGAGAGTCTCTCCGATAAAAGGATGAGTAGGGTAGTTAACAACAATGCTGTAAGGGCTTTACCATAATAGTTTAAGCCAAAATAATAAGCGATATAATATCCTATACCCCCTGCCCCTACAGCTCCCATAATCACCGATAGCCGCACATTGTACTCAAACCGAAACAAGGCATAGGATATAATTTTTGGAACGACTTCTGGAATTACCCCATAATAAATTACCTGGATTCGACTAGCCCCGACCGACCGTAGAGAATCGAGACTAATTGGGTCGATTTCTTCAATGGAATCGGATAAAAATTTTCCTATCATGCCAATGGCCCCTATACTTAAGGCAATGACCCCTGGCATAAGTCCCAGACCCGTTGCAGAAACCAGGAATAAAAGGATGATCACTTCAGGTATAGCCCTTTCCACCGAAATAAGAAAGCGAATCAAATTCCTCAGCCAGGAAGGTGAAATATTGGAGGCCGCCGCCACAGCAAAGGGAATGGATAATATGGTTCCGAAAATGGTGCCTAAAAAAGCCATGAAAACGGTTTCAACCACGGGCTCCAGAAGCTCCGACACTACCGAAAAATCGGGGGGAAACATGCCAAGAAAGAATTTCATTCCAATGGATATTCCCGAGAAAATATTGGAAAAACGGGCATTTATCCAATAACTGCAAAAAATGACCAGGCCCCCTAATACCAGAAAAGGAATAAATAATTTCTTGTATCGACCCATCTTAAATCGTGTCATTGAACTAGGCTATTAGAGCTGGATTCGGAATATACTTTTGGTTTTCCATCACTTTTAATTCCTCACCGTAAATTTCAATAAGCTGATCGTTACTTAATACCGGATCCCCATCGTAAATAACCTTTCCTCCTTTTATGGCAATGACCCTGGTACAATACTTAGCGGTCATTTCTGGTTGGTGGAAAACCCCGATAACCGGCATAAGTTCTGCCAGGGGACGGATTAGCTTCATAATGATTTTCGCATTGCTAGGATCCAGATTGGAGATAGGTTCGTCGGCAAGTAAAATATTGGGGTTTTGAAAAATGGCTCGGGCAATGGCTACCCGTTGCATCTCTCCCCCACTTAATTTAGAAAGGCGGTTTCCAGCCATTTCTCCCATATTTACTTTTTCAAGGGCCGTAACTGCTTCGGCCGCCTCCTCGTCCGTAAATCCATAAAAAAGACTTCGAAAGGTATTAATCTGGCCCAGTCGACCAATCATCACGTTTTCCAAAACACTTAACCGTTTTACCAGATGAAATCCTTGAAAAATAATACCAATTTTTTGACGGGCAATTCGCAAGGATTTTCCCTTTAATTGGGTTATTTCCTGCATCTGATTTCCATTGTTTATTATGACCGATCCTGAATCTGGCTTTAATAGTCCATTCAGACATCGAAGGGTAAGGGTCTTTCCAGCCCCACTGGGCCCTAATATTCCTACAAATTCACCCTTGTTGACTTTAAAGCTTATTCCGTCCAGTAATTTCCTTCCACCAGGAATGGATTTACTGATATTTTTTACTTCTAACATTATTTCTTGCCATCTAAATAATGCATACTTTTTGCGATAGACCGTAGTCCATTATACATGGAATCCTGGGCTACCATAAAATCATGGGTATTCTTATCCTTTTTCATCACGCTTACATAATTATTAAAAGCGGCAGGATCCTTTACTTTCATTTCCAAATAGGCTTTCTGAACCTTGAGGATAAATTCCCTATTAATATCCGAGCGGAGCACTATGGGATCAGAAATTATGGGAGGGGAAACCCATAATATCCGAACGTCTTCTTTTTTAATTTGTCCTTTCTCGGCTAAACGATCAATGCCCTGCTCGGTCATAGAACAACCTATATCCTCTTTACCAGCCACCACGCTCATAATAACGGCGGGATGAGAACCCGCAAATACCATCTGCTTAAAGGAACTATCCGGGTCTAATCCAATAGATTTCAAATAACCACCTGGAATAAGGTGACCTGAGGTGGATGCTGGATCAGGAAAAGCAATGGTAAGGGATTTTGCCCTCGCTTTTACATCTTCCATACTCCTAATATTGGATTTGGAAGAGGTGAATATGCAGGAATTATACATGGAAGGCTTTCCATTTTCTCCTAAAATAACAATTGGCGTTAGGTCCATTTTAGCAGAGGCCAATACATAGGCAAAGGGTGGAATATAGGCCATATCCACTTTTTTGGCTTTTAGAGCTTCGATAATGGGACCATAGGTACCTGCTACATAAATAAATTTTACCGGCATCTTTAATTCCTTTTCCAAATATCCTTGAAAAGGCCCCATAGCCTGTTTAGTTAAACCTTCCATTTGTCCTCCTGGAAGGGCTACGATAAGCACATGAGGAACCCCATTGGCATCCAGGTCTTCGGTGGAGCTTCCGCATCCAGGCATGAACCAAGTTCCTGCTAAAAGGAAAAGAGAAAAAAACCATTTTTTCATAATCGTGGTAAATAAGGATGAACCAATTAAAATTTATGATAAGGAAAATGATCTTTGCGATCAAACTGAGCTAATGTCTGGTATTTGCGTAATCCGGTTTGCGTTATAAAAAATACCGGCGGTGCGTTGAAAAGGTCTGCGTTTATTTCTTCCACCAATTTTAACAAGTTCTTACTATTGGTTTCGTTTAATGCTTTTTCAAAATAACCCAGGGTGATATGGCCGATAAAAGGGCGGGTCATTCGTACTCCCAATTCCTGTAGGGGATGATAGGAATACAATTTTTGGCGAAAATTTAATATTCTTAAATAATCATCTTCCTTTTTGAAAATACCCAAAATGCCCAGGGCTGTTTTAAAAATACTCAGGCCAACCATGCTCATGCGTATTGGTTCATTTTCGTGGTAGGATCGGATTTTACGAAAAGAATTCTGAATAATTTCTGGGTATTCCTGCTCGAGCCCGGGTACTTTTACATGTTTATAAAATCGCTCAGCGGAAAGGGTATTGGCGATGGTTTGGTGAAAGCTGGAGGGTGGAAGGGAATAATAAGATCCCGTATCCTGAATGGTTTTCCCTATTTCCTTCTGAATTTCCCGTAATTTTTCATCTAAAACGTGGTTCCCTGGATTATCCTCTAACATGGAAATAATGGCAAAACCCTCGTATAATTGGGGTTCCCAATAGGTATCCAGATACTGAAAATGGCCAGAAGGCCTGACTTCCTGTATCGATTTCTCCAATATCTCAGGACTAATTTCAATTAATTGCCTTTGGGTATATTGGTCAAAGCTTAGGTCGAGTGTGCCAAGTTCGGTACTTTCCATGATCCTATTTTTTGGGTTTCGGTTTGGACTGGGTCACTAAATCCCCTTCAACCAGCGTATAGAAAACAATTGGTAATTGACTTACCATCCCAACCACCATCAGGTCGGCCGATTTTCCTATTTCAATACTTCCAGTAAAGGAATCGATACGGGCAGCTTTTGCCGCATTGAGAGAGGCCAGGTTCATGGTCTCGTTTAGCGGAATCCCTTCTTCCAGATGGAGTTTAAAAATAGAATGAAGAATTGCGGGCGGGTAATAATCAGAGCATAAAACATCCACGGCTCGTTCTTTTACGGCCACTTTCATATCCGCATTTCCCGAAAGGGAACCCCCTCGCAATATATTGGAAGCCCCACCCACCACATGCATTCCTTTTTTGGAAGCATGATGGGCCGTTTCCATATTGATAGGAAATTCACAAATATCAATTCCATACGAATGAAACAAATCCACTTTTTCCGGGGTATCATCATCATGGGAGGCGACCGGGATTCCCTTCTCAAGGGCATATCGAACCAGGCTTTCCAGTTTCTCTCCCTGAATTTTAGGACGATTCAGGGCTTCCTTAAACTTTTCTTTTGCTTCCTCATCCGATATCCCCAATTTTTTCTGGTATTGAAGAAAACTTTCGAAACTTAACTGACCCTGCCCTGGAGTATGATCCATGACCGAAAGCATATTTACATACTTCTTATGGATAAACTCCTTACAGGTATCGTAAGCATCCACGCCTGAAACCTCGTAGCGGAGATGGATTTTATTATGTAATAGCCCTGGCTTTTGAAAAGCATTATGGACCGTTTCAAAAACTTCCTGACGGGTATATTTACTTCTGGAATGCAGTTCTGCATTATTATATCCTAAATGAAGGGAATGATAAACGGTAGTATACCCAACCCCTGCCATCTTCCTTTCCAGTTCGGTAAAAGCGATAGGAATAGGAATATCTGCGCCGGGGCGGGGAATAATCTCGGCATCCAGGGCATCGGTATGAATATCAATAATTCCTGGCATTATAAAGGCGCCTTCCATATCCAAAACCTCCTCACCGGAATTGGGTTGGGGAACCCCATTTTCATAAATCCCCGAAATGAGTCCATTCTCAATAGAAATAGCTCCTTTGGGTACAATCCTGTCCGGGAGTACCAGAACACCATTTACCAGGTACTTTTTATGCATGCGTTAAATAGATAATTGGTTTTCACTCTCCTGAATTTCTCCCAAATGAAGGTTGACCCTACGGTCTACTAATCTATCCAGGGTATATTCATCATGGGAAATACAAATAACCGAGGTTCCACGGTCCTTCAGGTTCAAAATAAGTTTTATAACCGTATCCTTGGTCTTTATATCCAGGGAAGCGGTAGGTTCATCAATCAACAATAAATCGGGTCGATTTATAATGGCCCTGGCTACATTAATTCTTTGTTGTTCTCCCCCGCTAAAGGTTACAGGAAAAGCATCCCATAAATCATGTGGTAGACCCAAGGTATCCAATAGGTCCTTTCCTTTTTCCCTGGCTTCGGTCTTATCCACCCCATTTTTAAACAGGTTTTCACAAACTACATCCAGGGCCGTTACCCGCGGAATGACACTGAGAAACTGGGAACAATAGGTTATTTCTTCTTTTCTCAGGGAAATGATTTCATGATCACTGGCTTTAACCAAATCGATAGGTCCCTTTCGGGAATGGTAAATTATCTCTCCGGAACTGGCCAGATAGGTCCGGTAAATGCATTTCATTAAACTGGATTTCCCCGAACCGGATTTCCCCGTTAAACCAATAATTTCGCCTTTGGGAATTTCCAGATGAATATCCTTTAATGCCTCTATTCGTTTTCCATTCAGGATATGAAGATGAAAAACTTTACTAAGAGATTGTATTTCTAAAATATTCATAGGCTTATAAAAGGGAGCTAACCAATAACTGGGAATAAGGATGCTGGGGATCCTGTAAAATTTGATCGGTTAATCCGGATTCCACTATTTGACCATCTTTCATAACCAGGGTGCGGTCGGTAAGCATTCGGATAACCGATAAATCATGGGAAACCACGATCATGGCAATACCCAAATCCTGTTGTAATTCACGAATTAAATCCAATACCTTAGCCTGTACCGATACATCCAAACCGGTAGTAACCTCATCTAAAAATAATAAGGGTGGATTATTCGCTATGGCCTTCGCTATTTGTACCCGTTGTTGCATACCTCCGCTGAAGGAAGCGGGCCTATCATCCATTCGTAATACCGGCACTTCGGTTTTATTTAATAAATCCGAGGCTCTTTCCCGGATTTTCCCCACATGCATATGGTTTGCCATAATCAGCTTCTCGGCAATATTTCCGCCGGAAGTGAAATTAAAATTCAACCCATCCCTTGGGTTTTGATATACCATTCCCAGTAAGTGATTTCGTATATATCGCTTTTTTTGATTGGAGGCATCGAGCATATCGGATTCCCCATCTAAATAGGATTTCATAAAGGCCGAACCCGAAGTTCTTTCCATATCAAAATAAAGAAGCTTTACCAGGGTAGACTTCCCCGATCCCGATTCTCCTACCACGCCTAATACCTCCCCGGGGTATAAATCAAAACTAATATTGGAACAGGCCACTATACTGCCGGTATCGGGGCAGATATTCGAATTAAATAATGGACCGGTTTTTTCCAGGGTATTGGGACCCTGCTCACCATATACCTTGGTCAGATTTTCAACTTTTAACAACCAGTTTTCTGAATCTCTGATCATAATTTTACGCCCTCCGATTTAATTTCTTCCAGATATGGATTTATATGCTGCTCAGGATCCTGGTGCTCTACCAGTTTATCCAGGAAATTACTATCGTTAATGACATAGTTTTTGGAACCATCGTCCAGGTAGAGCTCATCGAGGAAGGCGGTATTCAACCCTGTTTTATAACAATGTCTTCCGGCAAAACTTTCTATATGGAACTTGACATCCTCAAATTCCAGGGGCTCAACCTGGGTATAAGGAGGAATAGCATACAATCTTTTTTCCCTGCCGGCCCCATATAAATGAAGTGCTTTGGAAAGATGCAGATTAGGCACATCCCATCGGGGAATGGGAGAAGTGGCCATGATATAGCGGCCATTGACCTTCACCGGGTACCCGGCGCCAAGCATAATATCCCCACTTCGAACATAGGATTCATATAAGGAAACCCACATTTTGGCATAATCGGCTTCCCCATGCATTTGACGGGTTTTGTATTCATATCGCTCAACTCCCCGTAAAGGCTCGGGTTGGGGAACCTGGTACACCATGATTTGATGCTCCTTCAATAATTCTTCCGGAATCCGGTGGCGGGTTTGAATCAGGGTCGCTTCGGCGGTATCATAGGTGGTTTTGCATCCTGTCATTTGGTTAACAAACTCCCTTAAATTACAGGCATTTACAGAGGCGTCCGAGCCCTGATCAATGATTTTAAAAATATCCTTAGGGCCAATAATGGCCAGACTCACATGTAATCCTCCTGTACCCCAACCCCGCGCAATAGGCATTTCCGGGGAGGAATAAGGAACCTGATAGCCTGGAATGGCTACCGATTTTAATAGCTTTCGGCGAATCTCTTTTTTAGTCGATTCATCAATAAAAGCAAAATTATATTGATTAAAATACTTTCGATTCTCTATCATACATTCAGGATTTCCCTAATCTCTTTGGTCTTTTGAAGGTTTCTTTCGATTGCGGCCCGAACATTTGCGAGTCCGGACTGGAAGGTCACATAGTGGGGAAGTTTTAAATGGTTGGTAAAACCCATCGATTCAATACCCTCGGTATGATAGAGCACAAATTCCTGATCATGGACCGGGGAATTCGTATTGGGAGAACGCATAGCCGTATCCAAAATCCCCATACAAATGGCTTTCGTATCATTTTGACCATAACATAAGCCATATCCTATGGTATAGGCTGGATCTTCATTTTTCTTTTCCTGTTTCGAGGACGAAATCATTTCGGCCTCCGTTACTTCAATTTTCCCGATATAGCGAATTCTTCCTGTTCGATCTTTGACTCTTAATGGGACAGAACCATACCGTAATTCTCCAACGGTGGGATGAACGAAGCCAAAGCCCCGTATACTGGCATAACCTAAAGCCATTAATCCTCCTGTTTCCGCTCTAGCCAGCATTTGTAACCTGGCAGAACGGGGTGCCGGAAATCGAATAGCCTCTTTGGTAATATCGACCAGCTTTCGGTTTTCCTTTTTATCGATAGGTTTTATGAGCCCCTCTGCTTTTAGCAGGTCTATAACTTTTTGGAAAGTATTGATAGGCTCCAGCTTATCGGGGCTGATACGGGATTCAAACGATTCAAGAAATTGGGAAATTTTTTCCTTTTCCTCGGTAGCCATTTGGGTATCCAGGATCCGCTGGGTATAATCCCGGGTAGGGCCTAGAATTTGTCCACCGGGAATCTCCCGGAAAGAAGCCGAGATTTTCCTTTTCACAAACATATCCCTGGTATTGATAGCCTCCGAATAAAACCGTCTTTCCAGGGTAGCCCGAAAGGCTCTCAGAATAAAGGCAGCTTCAAAAACATCGCCTTCCGATTGTTTTAGAGCAATGGCCGCATATTCCGGAGAATAAACCCCTCCTTCCCCCATTACCTTATCGACCGCGGCCCGCATTTGGGACATAATCTGGTGAATATCGAGGGGGTTTAGGGCATTTTTAAGCCTGTAAAAATCCAGTAAATCTTTAGACTCATGTATGGCTTCCGTACCTCCTTTTACTGCTACATATCCCATGCTTATAAATTTTTAAAGGTAAAATGATTACTTCTTGGTATAGCTATGAGCTGATTTTTTTCGTCGACGAAATAGGTATCGATCCCCAAGGGGAATTCCGCATTGATTTCCTTCAAAATTTCAAAAAAGGAAATGTGGATTCCTTTTAAAAAAAGAATTTGCTCGGATTCGATCCCGGGCCCTTTTAAATGGATTTCCAATGCGGATTCCGTAGGCACCTCATGAATCGATTCCAGATAAACTACCAGGCTTGCCCCTTCTTCCGGGTAGGAAAGATTTCCTGTTTTTACTGCATGAAGAATAGAGGGATCACCTGTACCCGGCATAAATAAAAATTCCACCTCTTCCGGCTTCCCCACCTGGGAGGAGGTAGTTTGATGGATATACGCGATCGCTTCCTCCATTTGGCTTCCTAAAAAGGCGAACCGCACATCGGCATTCAATAAGGCGAAGGCAATAAAATAAATTCCCTGGGGAATTTCAGGTCCAATGGCCAGGTCCTTTTCCGAAAAGGAATAAATGGTACCAGGATGAGCCATGGCATCCAAAAGAATTCGGAAATGCTCTTGGGCATCAAATATCTTATCGTATTTTACTGGACTATCTATCATTAATCCTGTTCCATTAGTTTAAAGTCCACCTTGGTTCTAAGAATATGGTTATGTTCTACCAGCTTTTCCTTTTCCAGCCTTTCCCCTTCTTTTTTTAGAAAATTCTGAATTAGGGAAGGCTTTTCTCCGGGTAATTGTCTTAAAGCATCCATCACGGCAATACAATAGGATCGTACAGGCTCATCCCCAAGGCAAAGACCAATGCCAATTTTATCATCAATTTGAACTTCTGTTTCAGTTGTAAGGGCCTCACCCAGGTAAAAAGGCTGAAATTCGACCGAATCTTCAGCCTTTACCATGGTCATGCAGAGTAAGGGCATTTGAAGTATTTTAATGGGGTATAACTTTTCTATTTCGGAAACCATGGATTCAAAAGATTCCAGGTTACACTCGCACCAAATCTTATCTTCACTTTCGCTGTTTACCATAGAAGGATAATTATTCAAAAAAATTAAAAAGTAAATAAGAGTAATACTCTAATTTGAATTCAATATTAATTCCATATTAAATTATAAGCACGAAAATTAAACTATTGTAAATTAGTTGTTTATAAAATAAATATAAAAATGGACCTATCGGCTAGGTATTGTTTTTAAGGCGAGAAAAAAAATCCAGGTAATTATGCACCAACCAAATAATTCTAAACTTTTCACCATGGCCATTTCCAGTTTTGCCGTTCATGGTACAGCCAGTTTAAAGACCTTTACCCGAATATTGGGTTCCAAAATTCTACCCATACCAACCATTTTGCTGAATGGGTTAACCAATATGCAAATGGTTAAAAAATTTGAACCCCCTTTCCGGGATCTATTAATATCCAGCCTGGAACTTGCAGAGAACCGAAAACTGGAACTCATACTCTATATAGGCTATATTGGGCAGTCGCACCAGGTCGATACCCTTCTGGAATTCATTCCGCGGTATAAAAAACTATTTAAAACCATTCTGGTCGACCCAATTTGTGGGGATCATTCCCGGGCCTATATTTCTCCCTCGATATTGGAACGATTACCTGAACTGATCCATCTAGCCGATATATCATTTCCTAACCTTACCGAAATGAAACTTCTTTCCGGTTTTGATGCCGATGGTAAGGAAAGTCCCCTAAGCTACATGACTGCATACAAGGAAAAATTCGGGTTTAAACCCTTTGTTATTACCAGTTTGCCCTTTAACGATATAGAAACCGGATTCTTGTATTTTGATGGAAAGGAGGAATTTTCATACAAGCATGCAAAACTGGGGGCAAATTTTGGTGGCTCGGGAGATGCTTTTCTGGCCAGTTTTCTGGATCTTCATTTTTACCAGGGAAAGGAAATTCGGGAAGCATTAAAGGAATCGGCCGAGAGAACCAAGGCATGGATTGAAAATTCTATTGCCTTGGGAACTCAAGACCTGTATATTTGATTGGGTCCTATCCTTACTATGCCATGCCTCATTTATTTTATGTAATGGGTTCCTCGGGAGCCGGTAAGGATTCTATCATGAATTTTGCCCGACAAAATCTTGAAAAAGCTGAATTGGTTTTATTTGCCCATCGATATATAACCCGTCCAGCTTCAGACCCTACCGAAAACCATATCTACCTAACGGAAGAGGAATTTAAAAACCGGTTAAAGGGAAATTTATTTGCCCTGCATTGGTTCAGTCATGGTTTCTATTATGGAATTGGTATCGAAATAAAAACCTGGATGCAATGCGGATTCAATGTAGTGGTAAATGGGTCGAGAGAGTATTTGCCAATAGCTTTAGCCCATTTTCCCCATATGAATCCTATCATGATAGAAGTACGGGCTGATATTTTACGGGAAAGATTGATACGTAGGGGAAGGGAAAGCTTGGCCGATATTGAAAAAAGGATGTCCCGAAATGAAATGCTCGACCATGCGGAAATCCCTTGTACCCGGGTATGGAACAATACTACCCTGGAAGAATCCGGGAGGGAATTTATCCGCATCATTTCCCAATCCTAAAGGATTATCCTTCCCTACTTTTCCTTTTCTTCCAGGAGGATTTGAACTCCGAACCCATTTCACCGATCTTTTTCATTTCTTCCTGGTTTAAAAACCCCTGAACTGCAAAATATAGGACCAAGTTCTTTTCCTCCTCATCAAAAACCGGAGGGGCCGTTTCCTCTTTTTCTGTTTTTTGAATAGCTTCCAGATGGGGATGAAAATACTTCTGGACAAAATGGGTATCAAAATTTCCAGAACGGAAGGCCTCGTTCCGCATCACAAAATCGCCAAACTTCAGGGTTACGGCCACTCCTTTTACCTTAAACTCTCCTATACCTCTTTGCATCCTATCTATAGCCTCTTCCCGGTTTTTTCCGTAGGCAATTAATTTTGCCAGCATGGGGTCATAATATATAGGTATCTCCTGATTCTCCTCAACCCCATTATCCACCCGGATTCCTGGCCCCGAAGGCATGGTATATCGGCTTAAAATACCGGTATCCGGCAAAAAATTATTTTCAGGGTCTTCGGCATAGACGCGTAATTCAATGGCATGGCCATGAATAGACAAATCCTTCTGAGTATAGGCCAGCTTCTCCCCCCTGGCAATTCGGATTTGTTCCTTTACCAAATCCAGCCCGGTAATGCATTCGGTAACCGGATGCTCTACCTGTAAACGGGTATTCATTTCCAGGAAATAAAAATTCCGCTTTTCGTCCATTATAAATTCTATGGTACCAGCGCTTTTATACCCGCATGCCTGGCAAATTCGAACCGCAAATTCTCCCATAGTATCCCGCAATGCCTGATCCAAAAGGCTGGAAGGCGCTTCTTCGATCACCTTTTGGTGCCTTCTTTGAACCGAGCATTCCCTTTCGAATAAATGCACCGTATTCCCATAGGAATCGGCCAAAACCTGTATTTCAATATGTCGGGGTGAACTGATATATCGTTCCAGAAATACGGATCCATCCCCAAAAGCTGATTCTGCTTCCCGAATGGCGGTAGCCAGGGATTGTTCAAAATTTTCCTGTTTATACACTATTCGCATGCCCTTTCCTCCTCCACCGGCAGAGGCCTTGATTAATAAGGGAAATCCAATTTTATCCGATACAAGACCTGCCTCTTCCGCATTCTTAACTGGGCCATCGGATCCGGGTACCAAAGGAACCCCTAGTTTCTTTGCCAATGCCTTGGCCCGTAATTTATCTCCCATTAATTCCATGGAGGAAGAATCCGGCCCAATAAATACTATACCTTTTTCCTCAACCTTTCTGGCAAAATCAGCGTTTTCGGATAAAAATCCATACCCGGGATGGATAGCATCGGCACCAGAATCCATAGCGGCCTTAATTATAGTCTCTATCTTTAAATAGGAATCCCGGGCGGGTCCGGGGCCAATAGGATAGGCTTCATCGGCCATGCGCACATGCAGGGCGGACCGGTCCGGTTCAGAAAAAACCGCTACCGTTTGAATACCCATTTCCTGGGCCGCACGAATTATGCGAACGGCTATCTCTCCCCGGTTAGCCACCAATATTTTTTTCATTTGCCTATTAAAGGGTTCTTTTCAATTCCTTATAGGTTGAAGGTATGAATTTTCTATTTTTGGAGGAATTAGAATGAAGAAAGCCCATACTATTATTGCCATTGACGGATTTTCATCTTGTGGGAAAAGCACTTTAGCCAGGGCATTAGGAAATCACCTGCATTTTTTATACGTTGATTCCGGAGCGATGTACCGGGCGATAACCGTTTATTTTCTGCGGCAACATATTGATCCCCATAACCATAAAATGGTGTTGGACGCGCTCGATCATGATATCCATATTGGGTTTAAAAGAGTGGATAATCAGCTTCTGGTTCTGCTGGGGGGGGAAGATGTATCCCAGGAAATCCGAACCATGTTGGTTTCAAATGCCGTTAGTCCTATTTCTGCTATCCCGGAAGTGCGTCATAAAATGGTAGAAATCCAACAAAATCTGGGCAAAACCAATAGCCTGGTTATGGATGGAAGGGATATCGGTACCGTGGTTTTTCCTCAGGCACAATTAAAAATTTTTATGACTGCCGATGTCCATATACGGGCAGAAAGGCGTTTCCTTGAATTACAGTCGAAGGGAATGGAGACCAGTCTTCTGGAAGTAAAAGCCAATTTGGAGCTTCGGGATGATTTGGACACCAATCGAAAAGAAAGCCCCTTGCGGAAAGCAGAAGATGCCCTCATCCTGGATAATTCCCATTTAACCCAGGAAGAACAATTAAACTATATCCTGGAAGTGTTGAAAATTCGGAATCTCCTTCCCTAGGAAAATAAGGAAACTACTCATTTACTGAATTTTTTGTCGAAATCTGAAAATATAAAAATTCCTGATTTGGCTTTAATTTCAAAAATATTTATCCCTATCTTTGCAGTCCCTTTTAATAAAAAGAAATAAAGGGATTAAGGAGACCAGTTACTGAATGTCAAAAACAAAAAACGAAGAGTCCAATCACGAGGATCAAAAACCAATGGATGCTAATCATTCCCATGCTTCCGAAGAAACAACCGGACATGATGAAAAGCCAGCCATAAACCAAGAAGAATCCCATTCGGAAACCCATACCGAGACGGTGGGTGAGATTCCGCCTGGAATTGGAATACCTGAAACCTTGCCTGATGAGCTTGCGCATGAAGCTATCCCGGTAGCGGTTTCCCATGTTGAGGAAAAAGTGGCAGAAGAGGAAAAAGCACCGGATTTGATCCACGAAGAGGCTCATTCAGTGATATCTTCCAGCAAAGAAGAGGCAAAAAGCCATTCTGAAGAAACGGTTATCATTCCTGAAGAATTAACCCCTATTGTTAAATCGGTTAAGGAAGCCGATAGCAAATTCACCCCAAAAGAAACATTTGAATCAGAAGCAGAAACGCTTTCCATTGAGGAAATTAAATCTGCCAGCCTGAAGCATGAAGAACCGGGAGAATTTGACTGGGATTCCGACGGAAAAGACAATTCTCGCTATTCAGCCGAGGAAAGAGATAAAATGGCTTCTCAATATGAGAAAACCCTTAGCTCTATTACCAAAAATGAAATTATTACCGGAACGGTAGTATTGGTCAATTCCAAAGATGTAGTCCTGAACATTGGATTTAAATCGGATGGATTAGTGCCCTTATCCGAATTCCGTGATACCCCTGACCTTAAAATCGGAGATAAAGTCGACGTATTCGTAGAGGATCAGGAAGATAAAAATGGTCAGTTAGTTCTTTCCAGAAAAAGAGCCAAGACCCAACGTTCCTGGGATGATATTAATCGTGCCCTGGAAATGGATACCATTATTGAGGGTTTTGTAAAGAGCCGTACCAAGGGAGGTCTTATTGTAGACCTGGCCGGAGTAGAGGCCTTTTTACCGGGTTCTCAAATCGATATCAAGCCTATCCGTGACTATGATGTTTACGTAGGTAAGAATATGGACTTCAAAGTGGTAAAAATTAACCATGAATTTAAAAACGTGGTGGTTTCCCATAAGGTTCTTATCGAAGACGATTTGGAAAACCAAAAAATTGACATTATTTCCAAATTGGAAAAAGGTCAGGTTTTGGAAGGAACTGTCAAAAACATCACCACTTTCGGGGTATTTATCGATTTGGGTGGGGTGGACGGATTATTGCATATCACCGATCTTTCCTGGGGTAGAGTGGAGCATCCAGAAGAAATCTTAAAACTGGATCAGAAAATTAATGTGGTGGTTTTAGATTTTGACGACGATAAGAAAAGAATCGCTCTAGGCTTAAAGCAATTAACCCCACATCCTTGGGAATCTTTGGATACCGAATTACAGGTTGGTTCCAAAATTAAAGGAAAAATTGTTACTGTGGCCGATTACGGTGCCTTCCTGGAAGTTACTCCAGGCGTAGAAGGATTAATTCACGTATCGGAAATGTCCTGGTCCCAGCATTTACGTTCCCCTCAGGAATTCCTGAAACCGGGTGATGAAGTAGAAGCCGTGGTATTAACCCTCGATCGTGACGAACGTAAAATGTCCTTAGGTATTAAGCAATTAACCCCAGATCCTTGGGAGAATATGATAAGCTTATATCCTATTGGCTCCCGTCATAAATCGGTCGTTAAAAACATGACCAATTTTGGGGTCTTTGTAGAAATCGCTGAAGGGGTAGATGGGTTAATTCATATTTCCGATCTTTCCTGGTCTAAGAAAATTAACCATCCGCATGAATTTACCAAAGTAGGTGAAACCCTGGATGTAGTGGTTTTAGATGTAGATGTAGAAAACCGTCGTTTGTCCTTAGGACATAAACAATTGGAAGAAAATCCATGGGATACTTTTGAAACTGTATTCACCATTGGATCCGTTCACCAGGGGACCATTATTAAGGTAACCGATAAAGGTTCCTTAATTGCCTTACCATATGGAGTTGAAGGATTCGCACCTTCCAAGCATTTGGTGAAGGAAGATAATTCCATCCTGGGAATGGATGAAACCAGTAATTTCAAAATCCTTGAATTCAACAAGGAACAAAAAAGAATTTTGGTTTCTCATTCAAAGATCTGGGAAGACCAGAAAATGGAAGAAAAAGCCGCTGAGGTAGAAAAGAAGAAAAAAGAAGCCGGTGCCACTTCTCAGGCAGTAAAGAAAGTAAAAGATTCTGTCGAGAAAAGCACATTGGCCGATTTAGGAATTCTATCTGCCTTGAAATCGGAATTGGAAAACTCGGAAGCCAAAGCATCCAAGGAATCTAAAACCAAGGAAAAAGCAAACTAATATTTCTTAAAATCCTATAAAGGGTCGTTTCTTCAAAAGAAACGACCCTTTTTTTTGGATAGGCGTATAGGATCCAATTTCGAAAATTCAGGAATTTTGAAGGGTAGGAAACCCTGAGGAAAATTATTTAAATTAGACAGTAAATAAACCAAACTATGTCTACACCCAAATTCATTAGTTTCCCTAGTTTAATTGAAGCCTATTCAGCCCCTTTACAAGGAGTAGCCCATTCCATTGAAGATGGTTTACAAATTTACGAAGGAGGAGACGGATATGTGGTAGGTTCTTTGGCCTTAAACCAGGGGATTGCTCCATATAGAAATATCAATAGTTCCCCACAGGAAAGTGATTACCAATTATTGGCTAAAGCATCCATACTGGTTGGTTCTGATGGAAAAACGGGTGAATACACCATAACTACAGGATTCCCATTTGCTACTTATGAATTATTTAAGCAGCAAGCCATAGATTTTTTCACCCCAAAAGATATTACCATAGAATATAATCCTGGAGCCTATTCCCAGGGAGAGAGAAGGAAAAGTCAGTATTCCATTAAGCGAATTGATGTTTTACCGGAAATACAGGGGTCGGTCAATGCGATCCGAAAGGGGCCCCTAAAAGATTCCAAGAATTTTTTTATTGTGAGCCTGGGCTATGGTACTTTTGAATGTGCTTTAAGTACGGATACCGGATTGGTGGCCAGAACCTGCCTGAGCTCAAATGGATTACGAACGGCGGTCAATAATTTGTATAGAGAGCTTTCCCGAATACAGAATGTGGGGCTCAAAAATGAACACCAGATGAACCAAAGCTTTCAATCAGGAAAAATCTCGATTGGAAGGCAAAGAAAAGATTTATCCGATCTTCGCAAAAAACATCTCCTGGCCTATTACCATGAAATTCTATCTCCAACCTTAAAAAAGGCTTTTACGGATTCAGACTATGAAAAATCCAACGCCCTGTATATTGTCGGAGGGGGGGCCATGTACCCGGAATTAATAAAATGTTTTCAGGATGAATTCTCCGAATTTATTGATGTCATAGTCCCCGAAGACCCCGCCAATATGGCCAGTCTTGGATATTACTTAAATTCCCTGGTATGGACCGGGGATCCAAAATCGGCCCTGGGAATGGATATTGGAAATGCCTATACGGTAGTGGTTAAAACAGCAGCTGAACCCGTTTCCAATTATGATATTCATAAAACCCCCATTTATTCTCCCACCGAAAAATAGATGGGAAATAAGGGTCTCCCATTATGAAGAATCTGATTTGTACCTTATTTGAAAAAACCCATCATTTTGGATTAGTAGCCCTGATAAATTCCCTTCATAAGCAGGGTTTCCGTGGGGATGTATTCGCCGGTTACAGGGGATCTTTACCCAATTGGTGTTTAAAGTCCCAAGCTAATCCTTCTTTGAACTGGGAAGGGGCTAAAACCATGATACTTGGGGAAGGGATAAAACTTCATTTTTTACCCCTGCAAACCAATTATCATTTTACAAATTATAAACCCGATTTCCTGATAAGCCTATTAAATGGACCCGGTAAGGATGCCGAAAAAGCCTATTATTTCGATCCGGATATTACCCTGGCCCATTCCTGGACCTTTTTTGAGAACTGGGTGGAATCAGGGATTGCCGTTTGCGAGGATACCAATTCCCCATTATCGGAATTTCATCCAAGAAGAACCGCCTGGAGAAATTATTATAAAAATTTTGGTTTTGAATTAAAATTCAAAAATTCCATTTATGTGAATGGGGGGTTTTTGGGTTTGAGCAAAATAGATTTTGGATTCCTTAATCTATGGAAAAAAGCTCAGGAAGAGATGGCGCCTGTCATTGGTGGACTAGGAAAATCCTCTTTGGGAGAGGGTTTTCAATTAGATAAATCCCAGATGGATGCCCTCGAGCATTTTAATAAAACTGATCAGGACGCCCTGAATGCCTCTTTGGAGGCCTGGAACGGGAATATTAGCTATCTGGGTCAGGAAGGCATGAATTTCAAAAAGGGAAACCATGTTATGTCTCATGCCATTGGAACCAAAAAACCATGGGATAAATCATTTTTCCTCTATTTTTTGAATGGCCGTTCTCCAACCCCTCAGGATAGAGAATACTGGAATAATATGCAGAAGCCTCTACGAATTCTCCCTGCTTTCTATATATCATTAAAAAGGTTCTCCATAAAATTCTCCCGATTTATGGGTAGGTTTTATAGCCGGCATGAATTTTAAATTTACCCGTGCAATTTGGGCTCGTAAAACATTTTAAAGCAATAGAGGAATTTTCGAAACTTATTTCTTTTTTTAAAACCCAATAAGAATTTCTGGTAACGGAGAAATAAGTACACCCGGTTCAGGTTATTTAAAAAGGAAAAACTCTGGTAGGAGGCTAAAACAAATCCAATTACCTTTTTCTCATATTGCTTTATATCAGGACAATGGGCATAAAAGGTATTTAAAATATGGATCGTTTCTTTTATACGTTCTTTCTTCTCCTTCCATGCTCCGGTTTGCGCCTGAGGATGCCTTCTCCATTTTAACAGGGATACAGGATGGTATTTTATACCTCCGTGAAAGGTTGCCTGGAAACAACACCATAAATCATGGGGCACAGATTCAGGAAAGGGATAGGCTTTTACCAATAAATCCCTTCGAACCATTAAGGAATTACCCGCTACCACATTGGACACTAAAAAATAAAGGCAACTATCGACCGACATAGTATTGACCAGTTCCGATTGCCTGGTTCCCGGACCTATCATATCGGCATTAACGGTCGAAACATCACAAAATATAAGAGGTTTATCCCCTATTTCATTCATTAAAATCTCGGTCTTTTTCAAATCCCAGACATCGTCCTGATCACAAAAAGAAATAAATTCCCCCTTCGATAATAAAAATCCTTTCTCGAAATTTTTTATATACCCCAGGTTCTTTTCATTAAACTCTATCCGGATTTCAGGATATTTTACTTTATAGTTTAATAGAATTTCCCGGGTATTATCCTTACTACCATCATCCAGGACCAATATTTCCAAATTAGGATAGGTTTGGTGAATAAGGGTATCCAACTGAGCCTCCAGGTATTTTTCCCCATTATAGGTGCTTAGTACAATAGAAACCAAAGGTTTAGAATTCAGGCTCACTAGATACGCTTTAATAAACTAAATATAATTTTCCTGTTACGATTTTGGCAAAGATATAGTTTGAACGAAATAAAATCCTAGTTTGGTCTCATAGATGGTAAGTTCTTCAAGTCCTATATTATACCTCCTTGGTGCAGGTCCCGGCGATCCTGAATTAATTACATTAAAAGCATTCCATATACTTGAAAAGGCGAAAGTCATCCTATACGATAATTTGGCCAATAAGGAATTATTAGAATTTTCCCCTTCCCATTCGGAAAAGATTTATGTGGGAAAGAAACCTTATGGAGTTTATACCCCACAGGAAGAAATCCTGAAATTAATAGAAGAGAAAGCGTTTCAGTATGGGGAGGTGATTCGATTAAAGGGGGGCGATCCTTTTATTTTTGGCAGAGGCTTCGAAGAAATCCTGTTTGCCAGGGAGAAAGGGATTCAAACGGTTTTTGTTCCCGGGATAACCAGTATGCAGGCTTTTGGTTTATTGGATATACCCCTTACCCATAGAAACCTATGTGAAAGCATTTGGGCCATAACGGGTACGAAAAAAGACGGAAGCCTTTCTTCCGACTTACGCCTTGCTATGCAAAGCAACGCTACCGTTGTAATATATATGGGAATGAAAAAGCTGGAGGAAATTGCGCAAACCTATATCGATTCCGGGAAAGGGGAGATGCCCACAGCCATAGTACAACACCTGAGCCTGGCTCACCAAAAAGGGGTGAAAGGAAAAGTAAAGAACCTCCCCTCCCTGGCAAAGGAAAATAATCTGACCCATCCTGCCCTGATACTAATCGGAAATACGATAGAATTATCGTATCATTCTTAAGCCGAAAATCTACCTTCCAAAATCATCCTGAACACGAACAATATCGGATTCATCGGAAGGATTTTCAGGATCGGTATGTTGCCATATTTCTGCCACAATCCCCCAATCTTTTAATCCTATAAGTCTATGTCTTTCTCCTTTTTCCAGGGTTATGATATCCCCTGGATGGTATTCTTTTACCCCGGTTTCGGAATCGTTTGTACTACGAACAATCCCTACAACACCTTCTACCACTCTCCAAATTTCTGCACGGCGGTGATGATATTGCCAGGAGAGTCTTTTCTCAGGACCCACGATCAGAACTTTGGGACTTAACTTTCCGGAAATCTTCAAAGACTCCACCGATAACCCGTTAAAATAAAGGTTGGCAAATTCCTGAGCCTGTGTTTCATCCAAAACAAGAAACCCACCCCAAGGTCGGGTTTCATCCTTATTTACATAGCGTAATCCCTGGGTATCTAGGGTATGTTCTATTTCTGCAAAAACTTCCTTTTTGGTTTTGGTTGACATTCTTGGAAAGGATTTTAATAGTTGGTTAACACGTTTCTAAAATAAAGAATGGCCCGGAATTCCAGGCCAAAATTAAAACTCTTTACGAAAATAAGGATGGTCAGGTTTCGCAAATTTTTTCTTTTTTAAAATGAAAATATGCATTTTGATAAATTAAATCAGGACTCGGAAAGGGAAAGCAGGTTCCCATCGGGATCCTTAAACCAGGCCACTTGGGTCCCACCAGGGGCGGACCATATTCCATATTCATCCTGGTTTACCTGTGGAAATCGCTCAAAAACAATTCCTTTTCCATTTAAATCCTGAATGGATGCCTTAATATTTTCGACCTCCCATCCCATTATGGTAAAGGGTTGAACTTCGAAATTCTCCACCAGGGTAAGCCGAACCGGAACTTCTCCGGAAAGGACTTGCAGGGCAAATCCATTGTTAAACTTTAATTCCAGTCCCAGGGTTTGGACATAAAACTTTTCGGCTATAGAAATGGACCGGACGGGCACAAAAGCATTCAATTTAGCTGATTTCATGGGGAAGGTTTTGAAATTTATCCACAATTTAACCATTATTAGGGGTAAGGAACCCATGGTTTCTAGAATTCTTTTTCCCCTTTGTTCTGATAATGTATATTTACGCACGCCTTTATGGAAAATCTTCGATTACTTGAAAATCCCAAATTTGATCTGACCATAAAAAGATTATGCTATCAGATTATTGAAAACCATGATGATTTTTCTGGTTCTGCAATTTTGGGTTTGCAACCCAGAGGAATCCATTTATCCCAACGTATTGTAAAAGAGCTGAAATCGATATTGCCAGGCACCCCAATTTTACATGGGCTTTTGGATAATACCTTTTACCGGGACGATTTTAGAAGAGGAGAGAATTTATTAACAGCAAGCCCCACCCATATAGAATTTATTATTGAAAATAAAAAGGTCATTATCATGGACGATGTGCTTTATACCGGAAGAACGGTTCGGGCCAGTCTGGATGCTTTACTGGCTTTTGGAAGGCCTTCCAAAGTAGAATTATTAACCTTGGTAGATAGGCGATTTAGCCGGGATTTACCCATAGAACCTAATTATATTGGGATACAGGTAGATTCTAGAGCAAACCAAAAAGTAAAAGTAAGCTGGAGAGAGGCCGGAGGAGATGATTCCATTGTCTTGGTAACAGAAAATAATGAATGAATTAAACATACGCCACTTATTGGGTATTAAGGATTTATCCGAATCGGATATTGAATTGATTTTTCAAACCGCCGACCATTTTAAGGAAGTAATCAATAGACCTATTAAAAAAGTCCCCTCACTGCGAGATGTTACCGTAGCGAATATATTCTTTGAAAACTCTACCCGAACCCGCCTATCTTTTGAACTCGCCGAAAAGCGTCTTTCGGCCGATTATATAAATTTTGCCGCCTCCTCCTCGTCGGTTTCCAAGGGGGAAACCCTGATTGATACCGTCAATAATATTCTTGCCATGAAGGTAGATATGGTAGTGATGCGACACCCCAATGCAGGCGCTGCTCATTTTCTTTCCAGAAATATAAAGGCTAAAGTGATTAACGCAGGAGATGGAGCGCATGAACATCCTACCCAGGCCTTATTGGATTCCTTTACCATCCGGGAAAAACTGGGAAAAGTGGAGGGTAAAAAGGTCCTTATTGTAGGGGATATCCTCCATTCCCGGGTAGCTTTATCCAATATTTTTTGCCTGCAGAAACTGCATGCCGAAGTAATGGTTTGTGGTCCATTAACCTTAATCCCAAGACATATGGAAGAACTTGGGGTTAAAATTGAAACCAATTTAGAAAAAGCTCTCGCCTGGTCCGATGTGGCCATCATGCTAAGAATTCAATTGGAAAGACAAAATATCCAGTATTTCCCCAGTTTACGGGAATACACCATGCAATATGGGCTGAATAGTAAAATATTTAATTCCTTATCAAAGCCTGTTTTGCTTATGCATCCAGGTCCGATTAACCGGGGGGTGGAAATTAGTTCCGAAATGGCCGACTCAACCGCCTCCGTTATTCTGGATCAGGTTGAAAATGGGGTAGCCATTCGTATGGCTGTCTTATTTCTTTTGGCACAAAAGGATTAAAAGAAAAAAATAATTCGTTCTTTATTTCCGGCCCAATTTTTTTATAAAGGAAAACCTTCTTGTTGAAATAATGCGCATTTCGCATTATTTGGCACTTTTTTTGTAAATGAAAGGAAAATCTTCTACGAAAAATATTTTCGTTTGGAATAAAATCCAAATTAACCCTCTCCCGAACCAAGCCAGAAATGGTTTCTGAACAATAATTTTAAATTTTAAGCATTTCTATAGTATTCTAGAAAAAACTGCATGCTACTAAAAAAAATATTTCTCTGTCTAGGATTTGTTTTCTGTATTCGTATCCTTTTCGCACAGGCTCCGGATCATTATATTATTGCCAAAAATTATGAAAAAGCTCTCGATCTTTACGATCATGGGAAATTAAGTCCGGCTGGGATCCTTTTTCATAAGGTTTATGAAGGAGAAGATTTATCGGAAAATTTTAACCTAAAACAGGAAAATGAGAACCCTTTAAAAATTAATGCCCGGTTTTATGCCGCATTTTGTGACCTGGAATTGCATTTTCCCGGTTCGGATAAACCTGCCTTTGATCTTATAGCTGCCTACCCTAGCTCGCCCCTGGTTTATACCACCTATTTTCACCTGGGTAATTATTATTTTTTCAATCATGATTATGTGAAATGTTTTATGAATCTGGAAAAAGCAGACCAGAATCATTTAACCCCCGATCAATTAGATGAATTAAATTTTCATATTGGGTATAGTTATTTTGCCGTAAACCGATATGAATCTGCTCAGATTTATTTCACCAAATTAACTGACCATAAAGGAGAATACCAGGAAGATGCCATTTATTATAGCGGACATTTATCTTTTGCGGCAAAGGATTATTATAGGGCATTGGCTCAGTTTAATGCCTTAAAACCGAATGGAAAGTATTCGGATATTAAACCTATTTATGTGAATCAAATTTATTTAATACAGGGTCGGTATAACCTGGTCATTGATTCGGGAAAAGCTGTTTTAACCAAGCATAAGGGTCGTCATAGCGCGGAAATGAATCGACTGGTGGGTTCTGCTTATTTTTTCAAAAAGGATTTTGCCTCCGCGGCTCCCTATTTCGAAGAGTTTAAAAAAGATACCAGCGTACGGAAAGAGAATACTCAGAACCGTTACCAGATAGGCTTTACTTATTATAAAACGGGTCAGTATGAAAAAGCCATTCAGGAATTATTACCCCTGACTAAGGAATTGGATGCCTATGCCCAAAACGGGCTTTATGTATTGGGTCTTTGCTATTTAAAAACGGATAAAAAAATGGAGGCGAGAAATGCCTTCCGTCAGGCCACATCCATTCCGGGCGATGATGAAGTCACGGAAAATGCCCTGGCGTATTATGTACGGGTTACGGCCGCTATGGGGCTTAACCAGGAGGCCCTGCCGGCTGCCCGATCTTTTTCAGAACATTATCCAAATTCTCCCAATATTGGAGAAATAAGAACCCTGGAAGGAGAAATCCTGATCTCCTCAAAAAAATATCCAGAGGCCTATCAAACCCTTAAAAGTATCCAAAACAGATCGGTAACGGCAGAAGCAGCTTTTCAAAAGGCTGCTTATTATAATGGTTTGGAACAATATAACCAGGATCATTTTTCTTCGGCCAAATCCTTTTTGGAAGAAGCTATAGCGCATCCACAGGATAAAGGCTTATTAGCACTATCGCATTATTGGGAAGGAGAAAACCTGTATCAGACAGGGGCCTACGATCAGGCACTAGACCATTATCAAACCTATTTTAATCTGGCCGATAAATCCAGCGCGGTTTATTCGGATGCTTTATATGGACAGGCTTATGGGTATTTTAAAAAGCAAAATTATACCAAGGCCTTAAGCTTATTCCAAAAATACCAATCGAGGGGAATAGGGGAGAAAAAATTGGCCGGGGATGTACAGCTACGCATTGCCGATTGTTATTTCATGCTTCGCGAATTTTCTAAAGCAGGAAGTATTTATAAACAACAGGCATCGGATATTGGAGAGGGACAGGATTATTCCCTATTTCAGTCTGCCACCATATTAGGCTTACAAAATGATAATAATGGAAAAATAAAATCACTCCAATCCCTTCTCAGCAGGTATCCTACATCGGGCTATGCCGACCAGGCTCAGTTTGAAATAGCCTCGGCCTATTTAAAGTCGGGTAATACCGACCAGGCCCAGCAGGAATTTAAAAAATTAATACAGAATTACCCAAGCAGCTCTTTGTCCCCAAAATCGATGCTCAACCTGGGTTTAATTTATTTTAACAATAATCAGGACGATCAAGCCCTCAATCAATATAAAGAAATTGTGAGCCGATATCCGGGTACACCGGAAGCCAAATCGGCCCTTTCTTCCATAAAAAATATTTATGTACAGAAAAATGATCCTTCCGGATTCCTGAATTATGCCTCGGGCGGATCTGGCAATGCCATTTCACAAAATGCACAGGATTCCACCACCTTTCAAACAGCAAATCAGCAATATATCCAAGGAAATTACCAGGCTAGTATTCAATCCTATACTTTTTATCTGGAAAAATTTCCTAAGGGTAATTTTTCAAACGAAGCCCATTATAACCGGGCAAAAGCCTTGGAAAAACTGGGAAGATTGGAAGAAACCCAGGCCGATTATGCTTATCTGAGTGGATCAGGAAACAATAAATACCAGGAAGAAGCTGAATTAAAGCTTTCTGCACTATACCTAAAGGGTAATGATTATGCTAAAGCATTACCGGTATTACAAAATCTAACCCAGAATGCGCAGGAGACCCAGGATTATGGATACGGGATAGAAGGCCAGTTAATTGTATATAATAGTACTTCCCAGCCTGATTCCGCCCTGCTCTATGCTAAAAAGCTGAAGGAATTCTCAAAGTCCACTCCTTTTCAATTAGAAGAAGCTGGATTATACGGAGCAAAAGCCTTTCTGGCCAAAGGGGATACCCTTTCGGCCGAATCCTATCTGGAACCCCTGGTGAGATCCTCCCGTTCTATATTGGGTGCGGAAGCCCGTTACCATACTGCCGAAATCCAATATGCCCGGTCCAATTATAAAGGCTCTCAAAAGATTTTATTTGACCTGATTAAACAAATGGCCTCGTATGATTATTGGGTGGCCAAATCCTTTGTTCTCTTAGCCGATAATTATCTGGCCATGAATGATCCCGTTCAGGCCAGGGCAACCCTCCAAAGTCTGGTCGATCATTATAATAAAGAGGATGATGTTAAAAAAATTGCCAGAGAAAAGCTTTCTAAAATTCAAACCGGAAAATAAGATAATGCTAAAAATGACCAATAACCGGATTTTTCAATACCTATCGCTTTTATTTTTTATTCTTCTTACCGGAACAGGAGTTTTAAGGGCACAGAATAATGTGACTGAACAAGTTGAAGTAAAAAGACAGTTTAAACCTGTATTAGGGAATTCTGTTAAGATTCGAAAAAGTCCTTATTTTCCAGACGAACCGGCAAAAGTGGCTCAACTGGCTCTCGGATTTAAAGATATAAGTTTAAAAAGTGATACCGCTGCGAATAGTATTTCGGCCGATTCCCTTCAAAGAAGAGATTCTACTAAATTCCCTCCCATTTACCTGGAACTAGGAGCCGGAAACCATAGCACAGTATTAGGAGGACTCTATTTGAGTAGTCGCCCTTCTCCAAAAGGAAGCTTTTCTGCAAATTATAGACATCTAAGCCTTTCAGGTCCGCTGCAAAATCAGAAGTATAGTACAGATCAGGTAAACCTGGATGGGAGAAAGAATTTTAATGATAATTTCCTTTCCGCCCATTTGGGCCTGGATATAAAATCCAATCCATTTTATGGGTACGATAATATTATTTTTTCCTTTTCACCTTCCCAGGCTCAGCAAGTCTTTAAAAACTTTCAAGCCCGAATGGAGCTAGGAAAATTAGCCGATACTGCCGAGGGTATTCATTATTTTGCCAAATTGGGTGGCTATTATTTAGGCGATTCCTATAACGAAAAGGAAAATCATCTGGACTTCCTGGGAGGAATAGGGTATTCTAAAGGAAATTTGGGCTTGAATCTTAAGGTAGATTATCAGAACAATACCTTAAATACAAATCCACAAAACTTTAATACCTCGGTAGGAAGACTTGAACCTTCGGTAACCCTATTTTCGGATAAATTAAAAATAGAATTGGGCCTTAAAATAGCCTATGAATTAGGCGATAGGAATTCGGTTTATATTTTCCCGGATTTATATCTGGACCTTCAGTTAGCCGAAGGATTTACCGCTTATGGGGGATTAAAAGGAGATATATTGCAAAATACCTTTAAAGGATTAACCCAAATAAATCCTTATTTATTGGGTGTCAATGGAAATGCCTTAAACCAGAATTTTCTCCTGCAAAACACGAAACAAACCATTCTGGTATATGGAGGAATAAAAGGAGCCATAAATCCGGAACTGGATTATAAAGCCCAGATTGACATTTCTCAAATGGATAGGCTTGCCTTTTTCGTCAATACCTATCATACCCCTGATAATTTCACCTTAGTCTATGATGGGAATAAAACTATATTTACTAAATTATATGGTGAAATTAATTATCTCTCATCCGATCAGCTTCGATTTAATTCCAACTTGACCATAAATTCTTATAAACTAAGTTCCCTGGCAAAACCTTGGTATACGCCTAGTTTTAAATGGGAAAATCAGGTGCATTTTAATCCGGTAAAAAATTGGTATTTTAATTCCTCCTTATTCGTGGTAGGTACTCAGTATGCCCAGCAGGCCAGTACAGGATTTCCTGAATCCAATATTTACAATAGTACTATCGTAAATAATGAAATTCAAATAAAGCCTTATATAGATTTTAACCTTGGAATAGAGTACCGGGTATCAAAAAAAATAGGGGTTTTTGTACAGGGAAATAATTTATTGAATAAACAGTATCTTCAGTTTTTTAATTATCCGGTCATTGGTCTGAATGTATTAGCTGGATTAAGCATTCGGTTTTAGCATTTTTTAGTAGAATTGCGGTAATTCGTAACCATTCGAGTAATTTTACGTAAGCCAGAGGTGAATTAAATGGAAGTAGCCAGTTTTATTAGGGAGTATTTATATAAACAGGATTACCTGGATGTACCTGGACTGGGTACATTTTTTCTTTCGAAGGACCCATTTAGTGTGGACAACCCGCAGAATAAAATTAAGCCAAGTGTTAAAACCCTGATCTTCAGGGAAAATACTCGGGTAACGGGAGAAAGTCTGATCCATTTCATGGCCAGAAGGAAACAGATTAGCCTGGATGAAGCGAAGACCTCCATTAACCAATTCACCACGGAAATCAGGAACCTGGTAAAAAGAAAAGGAATGGCTGATATCCTGGGTTTTGGAAAGTTTACTTCCGAAGATGGGATTAGTTTGGATTTTAAAGCCCATCCCAACAATTATTCAGCTGCCAGTTTTGGTTTAGGAGAATTAAATCTTCCGCCTCTAGAAAAGAAACTCGATTTTCAATCCCTTCCAGACAATTCCCATAGCCTTCCGTCAAATAATTTTAAGGATCCTGGTTCGGCAAACCTTAGCATAGAATCCAAGCAGGAATCTTTTTCTGGTTTAAAATCGCCATCTGAATCCTTTCAGGAAAAAGAAGATAAATTGGAAAGCTATCCTATTCAGGATACCTCCTCTTTTCTAACCAGCCCCCCTGTTTCCGAACCCTTTACGCTTTCCGAACCTTCTATTCCTTCTGAAAATGGGATTCAGGTAACTGGGGAGAATTTATTAAAGGCGGCACAGGAACCTGAAGAACACCTGCCTACTGCGGAGGAATTATACCAGACCTATCATTTTAATAAGGAAAAAACAAGTAGCGCCCCTCCTAACCCCATTGAAAATGGGAATTTAGAGGCCGCAACCCTATCCAAGCCGGAAATAAACCTACCTATAAGGGAGGAAAATCCAACCTTTCCCGTACCTACTGAAACCCAAAATAAGGAAGAAGCCCTCAAATCGTCCCTGGTAGAAAATTTCGTTGAGGAGAAGAAGGTGATAACCGATCCATTGGCGCATCCGGAAATAAATTTCGTGCCAAATCCTCAACCTGTTTATTCCACGGTAAAGGATATTCCACACCCTCCGGTTTTTGAAACAAAAGAAGAAGAGGAATTGAGCCCGCTTCCTGGAAATTCAAGAGGATTTGTTTGGGTCTGGATTCTTAGCTCCCTATTTTTATTAGCTACCCTTGGCGGCTTGGCTTATATTGAAAAGAAGGAAATTTATAAAAATCTTCATCGCTTTTTCCCCGGGGTACAGGCATTTAAGCCTAAGGATACTATTAAAAAAGTAATCACCATTGATTCAATTTCCCTGGCAGCCCAAAAAGAAGCGGACTCCATTAGAGCATTATTAGCTCAGGATAGTCTTGTCAAAAAAGATACAAGCTCTGTGAAATCTATAGCCAAGGATTCCTCCAAAAATTCCCATACTTCGGAGAGCCTGGTTAATTCGACAAAAAATACCAAGCCTTTAAACGATTCCAAGCAATTTCTCGTTATAGGAGCAGATTATAATCTTGCTGTTTCCGCCACGAATAATGGAGACAGACTTTTTGGAAAAAAAGGAATTGATTATTTTATTATCAATGCTACAAAAAATCATATTTTCCGAAGGGAAGAAAGTAATATTCCCGGAGGGGAACCATCTTTTTTTCCAATGAAATATCTTATATGCTTGGGAGAATTCAGTACTGAAGCGGATGCTAAGGCAAAAATTAAAGAATTAATGGCTAGTCCTAATTTTAAAGGGCTAAAAAAACCTTTCATATTTACTAATAAATTTTTTCATCCATAAAATCAGGGCAATTCATTCAGACTTATTCCTAATGAATCAGAATCCCTCAACTATCTGGCTCTCATGATTCTTACTAGCGATACCCTTCATAAATTAGCGGATACCGTAGGAAAAGCGGGCACCCAGGGTGCTTCGAATCCTGTGGAAAAACTAAATTTCCTGGACCTATTATTAAAAGGGGGGTTTGTTATGATCCCCATTTCCATCCTATTTTTTTTGGGAATATTTATTTTTATTGAACGATTTCTGGCCTTACGCGCAGCCGGGAAATCGGACACGAATTTATTGTTTGCCATTCGGCAAAATATGGTTAGCGGAAATATTGAGGCGGCGATTTCTTTATGCAGAAAAACCAATTCCCCTATTAGCCGGATGCTGAATAAAGGTTTAATGCGGGTTGGGAAACCTATCAAGGAAATTGAAGGGGCTATTGAAAATACAGGGAAACTGGAAGTTTCAAAACTGGAAAGGAATATTAGTATTTTGGGTATTATTGCCGGTATCTCTCCAATGCTTGGATTCGTAGGTACCATCGTTGGTGTAATTAAAATTTTCTATAATATTTCCCTGGCCGATAATATTAGTATAGGATTGGTTGCCGATGGACTTTATCAAAAAATGATTACTTCGGCCTCCGGACTTTGTGTGGGAATTTTAGCCTATTTGGGACATCATATTTTGAATATGATGCTGGATAGAGTCGTATTAAAAATGGAAACCGAATCGGTCGATTTTATCGATTTATTGGAAGAACCCGTTCGTTATTAATTCCTAAAAGGCATGAATTTAAGAAGAAAGCATAAGATTGAAGCCGAGGTAAATACCTCCTCGATCAACGATATTATGTTTTTTTTAATGCTGTTTTTTTTAATTGCCTCTACTGTTGTCAATCCCAATGTGGTAAAACTCCTTCTTCCTCGTTCCTCGACGGGGAAATCCGTTTCAAAAAAACAGGTATCCATTAGCATCACCAAAGATTTTCGTTATTACCTGAACGCCAAAGAGATCCCGGAAAGTTCCATAAAGCCGGAAATGGAGAACCTGGCCAAATCTTCCAGTCAGATTACCCTGGTTTTACGGGTCGACAAAACAGTCGATATTCAGCATATTGTTTCTGTTTTAGATGAAGCCAATAAATTGAAATTCAAAACTGTACTCGCTACCGATAAGAATTAAGATGGAAAAGGAGGTTAATTATAATGCCCCTGCCCTGGCCTATACCCTGGTTATCTCGGCCCTTATCTTAATCCTCTGTTATCTTACCTATATTTCAATTCCCTATACCCAAACCCAGATAGAACAAGGAGGGGTAGAGGTAAACTATGGGAATACCGACCAGGGAAAAGGAGATGATACGGAAAGCCTGGAGAATCCTAACACAAGTCCAAAAACAAAGATTAAAACCAGTACCAATCCTCCTGTTCCCAATACCCCCACAGAAAAAACCCATAGCACTTCTACCGAGAAGGAGATTGTCACCCAGGATAATGAAGATGCAGAGGCTTTAAAAACCAGCAAGAAACCGGAAAAATCAAAAAAAATTAGAGAGGCTGCACCCAGCCCGGTCCAGCCTAAACCTGAAAAAATAAACCAGGCGGCCTTATACCAGGGTCCCAGCTCCAAAGGCTCCGGTTCAGGCGATGGGAACACCAATCAGTCTGGAAACCAGGGATCCTTAACCGGATCCGCTTTTTCTCATTCCTATACCGGAACGGGCGGTAGTGGAGGAACGGGTAATAGTGGAAACGGATCGGGCAGAGGGGTCTCCTTAAGTCTGGCAGGAAGAAAATTTCTAACAAAGCCTAGTTTACAGGATGAAAGCCAGGTGGAAGGAAAAATTTCGGTAACCATTACGGCTGATAAGGATGGCAATATAGTTTCGGCCGAGGCAGGAGGAAGAGGTACCACCATCCAGAATGAAGAACTATGGCGGAAATGTGAATCGGCTGTTATGCGCATTAAACTTAATCCCTCTCCAACCGGGGAGGAGGCCCAGACAGGAAAAGTGGTCTTTTCCTTTAAACTCCTTTAGATTCTATAAAATTAAGGGGCTATTCCCCATATTTGAGAGTGAATTATTCCCAAACCCTTCAGTATCTATACGAGCGGTTACCTATGTTTTACCGTCAGGGTTCCGCCGCATTAAAACCCAATCTGGATAATATTATTAGCCTTTGTGAGGAATTGGGAAATCCCCACCATAGTTTTAAATCCATTCATATTGCAGGAACCAATGGAAAAGGGTCAACCTCCCATATGCTGGCTTCCATTTTGAAAGAGAATGGGTATAAAACCGGGTTATATACCTCTCCCCATCTGGTCGATTTCCGGGAAAGAATTCGGATAGATGGGAAAATGATCCCTAAAAAAAAGGTTTCACAATTTATAGGCCAGCATAAGAAATTTCTGGATAAAATTCAGCCATCCTTTTTCGAAATGACCGTTGCCCTGGCTTTCGATTTCTTCCGTGAAAACGAAGTGGCCTATGCTGTGATTGAAACCGGTTTAGGAGGGCGTTTGGATTCTACCAATATTATTCATCCCATACTTTCCCTAATCACCAATATCGGATGGGATCATATGGATTTATTGGGTGATAGCCTGGAAAAAATCGCTTTTGAAAAAGCTGGAATTATTAAGCGGGAAACGCCGGTTATTATTTCAGAACGGCAAGCGGTGGTAGAAAAGGTCTTTCTGGAAAAGGCTCAGATAGAACATGCTCCCATTGAATTTGCCTCAGACCATTGGGAAATTCAAAACTGGAATCATCATCAGGGCTATCAGGAAATGGATATCCGAAATATATTTACCGGATTAAACTTTTCCCTTCATCTGGACCTACCCGGGAAATACCAATTAAAAAATATAAAGGCCGTTTTTTCGGCCCTATATCAATTAAAAGCCCAGGGGCTTGAACTGGAAATGGACACTAGTATTCATGCGCTCCGTTATATTCGAAAAAATACGGGACTTAGGGGCCGTTGGGAATTATTATCCCGACACCCCCTTACCATATGTGATACAGGGCATAACCTGGATGGGATAAAGGAAGTAGTGGAACAGCTGGCCATGACGAGCTATGACCATCTTCATTTTGTTTTTGGAACGGTTCGGGACAAGGATTTATCCAGCTTATTACCTCTTTTACCTAAAAAGGCCACCTATTATTTCTGCAAAGCCAATATTCCCAGGGCCCTGGAAGCAGAGATTTTATACCAAAAAGCCTCCGATTTCGGACTGGATGGACATTTTTATAACTCGGTAAAAGAAGCCCTGGAAACAGCCAGGAAAATGGCCGGAGAGAAAGACTTAATCTTTATCGGGGGCAGTACTTTTGTCGTTGCGGAAATAATTCCTTGAAATATAATAAACAGGAATCCCGGTAAGCACAATTAAAGCACCCCATCGGCTGGTTTCCCATTTAACTACCAATAGATCCAGAGCTATCAAAGAGGCCAATAGAATATAAAGGATAGGGATAAAGGGATATCCAAATGCCTTATAGGGTCGAGGGCTATCCGGCTGCTTTTTTCGTAAAATAAATATCCCTATTACGGTAAGTATATAAAAAATCAATACCGCAAATATTACATAGTCCAGCAATTTCCCATATCCACCAGAAAAACAAAGTAAACAGGTCCAAATACATTGAATGACCAGGGCAAAAGCCGGAACCGATTGTTTATTCAGGGTTCCTGCCTGAGGAAAGAATAAATGATCCTTGGCCATGGCATAATAAACCCGGGCTCCGGAAAGAATCAATCCATTATTGCAACCAAATGTGGAAATCATAATCAAAATGGCCATAATGATCACAGCCGGAGGTCCAAAAATCAGGTAAGAAGAGGCCGTAGCTACCCGATCGTCGGTTGCGAACATAATTCCACGGGAAAGTACAGTAGCCCCATGTGGATCCCCATGCATGGGTAAAACCAATAAATAGGAAATATTGGCCAGGATATAAATAAGGGTAACGGTCAGGGTCCCTAAAAACAAACTTAATGGGATATTGCGGGCTGGATTTTTAACCTCCCCAGCGGTAAAAGTGATATTATTCCAGGCATCTGAAGAAAACAGGGAACCCACCATAGCACCTCCAAAAGCAATCCAAAGCGCCTGCCCTTGTAAATTTTTCAAAATAATTTTCATTCCCGATGGTTCGGTTGTATAAGGATTTTGCCAGAAATGGTGAAAATTGGCTTCTATTACCTGGGCGTTTTTGGCCACGAAAAATCCTAATAAAATTAAACCCAATAAGGCTATAATTTTTGCCAGGGTAAATACCATCTGAATACCTTTCCCGGTTTTAACTCCCCGGGTATTGATATATGTAAGCAGGATGACCGAGGCAACAGCCAGGCATTGATTGGAACTAATATGAAGAAAACCCAGAGAAAATAGGATATGGTTTTCTCCAAACCAGGGATATAAAACGGCTGTATATTTGGCAAAAGCAATGGCCACGGCGGCGATCGTACCCGTTTGAATGACCAGAAAGCAGGTCCATCCGTACAGGAAGCCCACCATGGGATTATAGGATTCCCGTAAATAAACATATTGTCCACCCGCCTTAGGCATCATTCCGGCAAGTTCCCCATAGCTTAAGGCTGCCATCAGGGTAATGAGTCCTGTCAATAACCAGGTTAAAATTAAATAAAAGGGGGAACCCAGGGTACGAGAAATATCGGCCGAAACAATAAATATTCCGGAACCTACCATGGAACCAATCACAATTAAAGTGGAATCAAAAAGCCCTAATTCTCTTTTAAGGCTTGTATTATTTTCAGACATAGAAAGACTTTAAATCATATATACCATAAAATTCCCGAAATGAAAAATCTCTGCTAAAATATCGGTGATTTTGAATATCCCAGGGGCTGATTCATCGTTGAAGCGATTCGGGGTAGAGGAGATCTCCTATTGTTTTATAAATTTGACTTTCTGTTTTAAAGGAAAATGGAATACAATTTAAAATGCCTGAAAAATTATAATGACGGAAAATTCTAATTCCTTTAATCCCAGGGTTGCTGTGGTGGGACTGGGTTATGTGGGTTTACCCCTTGCCGTTGAATTTGGTAAAATCTATCCAACTATAGGTTTCGATATAAATCCCCACCGGGTCGATGATCTTTTACATGGTCATGACCGGACAAGGCAAATTCGTAAAGAGGAAATTCTGGGATCCGAATTTTTGCAATTAAGTGCAAAACTGGAAGATATAAAATCTTGCACCATTTTTATTATAACGGTTCCTACACCTATAGACCGGTATAAAAAACCGGATCTTACCCTATTATTAAATGCCTCCGAAATGATTGGTCAGGTTTTAAAAAAGGGGGATATAGTAGTTTATGAATCGACCGTTTATCCGGGATGTACCGAAGAAGATTGTGTTCCGGTCTTGGAAAAATTCAGTTCTCTGGTCTTTAATCAGGATTTCTTTTGCGGGTATTCTCCAGAAAGAATCAATCCCGGTGATAAAATAAATACCCTTAGAACCATTAGAAAGGTAATTAGTGCCAGTAATGGGGAAGCACTGGATTACCTGGAAAAATTATACAATTCAATTATTCTGGCAGGAACCTATAAGGCTGGATCGATCAAAGTGGCAGAGGCTTGTAAGGTGATCGAGAATGCCCAGAGAGATGTCAATATTTCCTTTGTCAATGAACTTTCTCTCATATTTGACCGGATGAATATTGACACTTTCGAAGTATTGGAAGCAGCCTCCACTAAATGGAACTTCCTGAATTTTAAGCCGGGGCTGGTTGGAGGTCATTGTATAGGGGTTGATCCCTATTATTTGGTACATAAGGCAGAAAGTCTGGGCTATTATACCCAGGTTATTCTTTCGGGAAGAAGGATCAACGATAATATGGGCATGTTTGTGGCCGGAAAAGTGGTTAAAATGATCATTAAATCGGGAGTACGGGTGGACCAGGCCAGGGCTCTTATTCTAGGTTTCTCCTTCAAAGAAAATTGCCCGGATATTCGAAATTCAAGGGTGATTGATATTTATAATGAATTACGTCAGTTTAATGTCGAGGTAGATATTTATGACCCTTGGGTGGATCGGGATGAGGCTTTGGAAGAATACGGTGTTCACCTTTTGGAAAGCCTGGACCATGAATCGTATGACGCCATTATACTTGCCGTAGCCCATTCCGAATTCCTGGACATAGATTTCTCCCGTTTAAAAAGAAAGCAGGGCTCCATAATATTTGATACGAAGGCCCTTTTGGAAAGAGATTTGGTGGATGCAAGACTATAAACCTATGTATATACCGAAGAAAATCTATATCCTCCTCTTTTCCTTATTGGGATTGGTTTACTTCCTGGGATTTCTATTTCCCCTTATGGATTTAGATGCTACCGAATATGCTATGGTGGCCTATAGAATGGTCGCCCGGCATGATTATATTACCATCATTAGCCGAAGTTTGATAGATACAAGGGAGTACGATTATCTGGATAAACCCCATTTATCGTTTTGGCTCGAAGCCCTTTGTTACAATCTATTTGGGGTAAAGGACTGGGCCTATAGAATCCCTTCCTTTTTATTTACCCTATTAGCCACATACAGTACTTTTCGCCTGGGCAAAAAAATGCATAGCCTGGAAGCAGGGGTCCTGGCAGCCCTTTTCTTTTTTGGGATTCAGGCTATTATTTTGGAGAATCATGATGCCCGAACGGATGCCATCCTGGGAGGTGGGGTGATTTTTGGCATATGGCAATTATTTGAATTTCTGGATGGAAAAAAATCCTGGAATTTGCTTCTGGGAATTTTTGGTGTGGTTTTAGGTGTCGCTACTAAGGGCATGATTTCAGTCGTGGTGGCCGGAACCGCTGTTTTTTTCTGGTTTATTTTTTCCAGGGAATGGAAGCGCTTATGGGACTGGCGCTGGATTATATCCATACCGGTCTTTTTCCTTTTCCTTTCCCCTGTACTCTATGCCTATTATGTCCAATTCGACCTGCATCCGGAGAAACTGGTCAAAGGTCAATACCATGTTTCCGGTATTAAATTTATTTTATGGAATCAAAGTTTCGAAAGATATGCCGGTGAAGGGGAATATGTTCAATATCCTGAATTCATATTTTTCTTTCATACCTATCTTTGGGCCTTCCTTCCCTGGAGTCTATTAAGCTATATTTCTGTTTTTGACAGGGCAAAAACCTATATCGAAAAACGGTTTCGAAATTTCTCTCCCATAGAACTCGCATTTTGGGCAGCGGCTATTAGCTTATTCCTTTTACTTTCCGGAATGAAGTATAAAATGCCTCATTATATCAATATTCTTTTCCCCTTTTTTTCCTTATTTCTGGCGAGTTTTTTACTGGAATTAATGAAGAATAAAAAAACCCGGTACCTGAATATTTTGACTTATATCCAGGGTTTTGTAGCCGTGGTTATGATAGCCCTCATCGTTTACCTCAGTTTGGTATCCTTTCCTCATGCTGCCCTATGGCTTTGGGTATTTTTCATCTTTATTTCCCTTTTGGGGATTTATTATTTTTTTCGTGGGGAAAACCAGTTGGTAAAATTGATCTTACCCAGTGCTTGTATTGGAATAGCCGTAAACCTGCTTTTAAACGGACATATTTACCCGGAATTATTAAAATACCAACCCGGAAATACCCTCGCCGATAAGGTAAAGGAATACCATATCCCCAAAGACCGGATCTATTATTATGGAACCCCTTCCCGATCCTTCGATTTTTATACGCAAAGAACCATTCCTTGCCTGGATTCAGGAAAAATTAACCTATTTAGTAAAATGGGCAAAACTTTTTATTTATACGTGGAAAAGACCCAAATTGAAGAATTAAGCAAACATTCATTAAATTATTCCGTAATAGACGAAGTGCCTGAATTTAGGGTAACCCAATTAAATGCCAGCTTCTTAAATCCAAAAACCCGACCCAATACCCTTCAAACGGTATCCCTTTTAAAAATTAATTAAAAAAAACACCTGGTTTTTATAATTCTAACAATTCAACACCCAGTCAAACATTTTGAATATTCCGAAAAGGAAACCTATTTTTGACCCCAAACGAACTACCTAATTAAACCTTATGGAGGCTTTAGACCACAATTTATTTTATTTAATCCCATTTTTTGGAATTCTTGGACTCATTTTTACCCTTGTGCAATCTGCCTGGGTAAGTAAGCAGGATGCTGGTGACCCGAATATGAAAGAATTGGCAGGCTATATTGCCGATGGAGCCATGGCCTTCCTGAAAGCAGAATGGAAGATATTGAGCATTTTCGTTGTGGTAGGAGCAGTCTTATTAGGTTATTCTGGAACCAGGGTTGACTCGTCCAGTCCCTATATAGCTGTTTCCTTCATTTTTGGCGCCTTTTTATCTGCTTTTGCCGGATATGTGGGAATGAATATTGCCACGAAAGCAAATGTAAGAACTACCCAGGCCGCCAGAACCTCCCTTGCTCAGGCCTTAAAGGTTTCCTTTACGGGTGGGAGTGTAATGGGGACCGGTGTAGCCGGATTGGCCATTCTGGGATTAGGTGGTTTATTTATTGTGGTATATACCCTCTTTGTTAAAGCAACAGGTGCAGGCCCCAATGGCATTGAAATGCAAAGGGCCCTGGAAGTTGTAGCAGGATTTAGTTTAGGAGCCGAATCTATAGCCCTCTTTGCCCGTGTGGGTGGAGGTATTTATACCAAGGCGGCCGATGTCGGTGCCGATTTAGTAGGAAAGGTAGAAGCGGGTATTCCTGAAGACGATGTTCGTAACCCGGCCACGATTGCCGATAACGTAGGCGATAATGTGGGGGATGTTGCTGGAATGGGCGCCGATTTATTCGGATCCTATGTGGCCACCATCCTGGCTACCATGGTTTTGGGAAGAGAAATTGTTTCCCAGGATAGCTTTGGAGGATTCGCACCCATCTTATTACCCCTGGTCATTGCCTCTTTCGGACTTCTTTTCTCCATTTTTGGAACCTTCTTTGTAAGAATTAAATCAGAAACCGATAGTGTACAAAATGCCCTGAATATGGGTAACTGGAGTTCGGTTATTTTAACGGCCATTGCCTCCTATTTCCTGGTTACCTGGATTCTTCCGGCACATCTTAATTTACGCGGGGTTGAATTCACCCCGTTAAATGTTTATTTCGCCATTTTGGTAGGATTAGTGGTTGGAACCTTAATGAGTATCGTTACCGAATATTATACCGCAATGGGTAAAAGACCGGTTAATACCATTGTTCAGCAATCCTCTACCGGACATGCCACCAATATTATCGGAGGTTTATCGATGGGAATGGAATCGACCGTCATCCCAATCCTGGTATTAGCGGCCGGTATATTCTTCAGTTATAAGTTTGCTGGTTTATACGGGGTAGCAATTGCAGCTGCCGGTATGATGGCTACCACTGCTATGCAATTATCGATTGATGCCTTTGGTCCTATTGCCGATAATGCAGGAGGAATAGCTGAAATGAGTGGATTACCCAAGGAAGTAAGAGGCAGAACCGATAATCTGGACGCCGTTGGAAATACCACGGCAGCGACTGGGAAAGGGTTCGCGATTGCTTCCGCAGCCTTAACCGCCCTGGCCTTATTTGCAGCCTTTGTGGGAATTGCCGGAATTGATGCTATTAATATTTATAAAGCCGATGTTTTGGCCGGATTATTTGTAGGGGCCATGATTCCCTTTATTTTTTCTTCTTTAGCGATTGCTGCTGTTGGAAGAGCTGCCATGGCTATGGTTCAGGAAGTTCGCCGTCAGTTCCGTGAAATTCCGGGCATTATGGAGTATAAAGCCAAACCGGAATATGAAAAATGTGTGGCTATTTCAACCCAGGCTTCCTTAAAAGAAATGATGTTACCGGGAGCCATTGCGCTTATTGTTCCCATACTGGTCGGCTTCTCTTTTGGACCGGAAGTATTAGGCGGATTATTAGCAGGTGTAACCGTTTCCGGTGTTTTGATGGGAATTTTCCAATCCAATGCCGGTGGTGCCTGGGATAATGCTAAAAAATCCTTTGAGAAAGGGGTCGAAATTAATGGTAAAATGGAATACAAAGGGTCTGATGCGCATAAGGCTTCGGTAACCGGAGATACCGTAGGAGATCCTTTCAAAGATACATCCGGTCCGTCCATGAATATCCTAATCAAATTAATGTCGATTGTATCCCTGGTAATTGCTCCCTATATCGCAGTGAATAAATCATCGCATATGACACAAAATCATAAACCGGCAAGCCATTTCATTCAAAAAGTGGTATATACTTCGCCAAAAACAGAAAAATTCCGAAACAATTAATTTTATCAGATTATTAGGGCCTTAGATAAATCGATTTTTTCTAAAATCCTTTATTTAAAGCGTAAGACTGGGGCAAATGCCCCTTTTTTTATTTAGATTTATTCCCTAGGTTTATCTTTTTATAAAATATTTAACCACAAGCAGTATTTTTTTCATGATTCATAAAAAACCTTTAAGTTTATTATTAAAAGAGTCAAAAGCTGAGGGAGAGAATTCCTTAAAAAGGAACTTGAGTGCTTTTAATTTAGTGACTCTAGGTATTGGAGCCATCATTGGTGCAGGTCTATTTGTCCGAACTGCTTTGGCAGCTGGACAAAATGCCGGGCCCGCTGTAACCATTTCCTTCATTCTTGCCGCCTTAGGTTGTGCGTTGGCAGGACTTTGCTACGCGGAATTTTCTTCTATGATTCCCATTGCCGGTTCGGCCTATACCTATTCCTATGCGACCATGGGTGAAGTGGTTGCCTGGATAATTGGTTGGGATTTAGTGTTGGAATATGCATTGGGTGCCGCTACGGTTTCTATAGCCTGGTCTGAATATCTCAATAACCTTCTTACCTATATTCATATAGGATCCTGGCAATTGCATATTCCCTATGCCTTAAGCCATTCTCCTTTCAGCCCGGTTTCACCAAGCGGGGAGCATGGTATCATGAATATTCCTGCCCTAATCATTATTGGTTTACTTACCATTATTCTTATCCGGGGTACCAAAGAATCGGCTGCGGTTAACAATATTATTGTGGTTACCAAGGTTTCTATCGTTATCATTTTTATCCTATTGGGTTGGGCCTATATGAAAACGGCGAACCATGTTCCTTATATTCCTGAAAACACAGGAAGTTTTGGAAAATTTGGATGGTCAGGTATTTTACGGGGCGCCGGGATTGTGTTTTTTGCCTTTATTGGTTTTGATGCGGTTTCCACCACTGCCCAGGAAGCAAAAAACCCGAAAAGGGATCTTCCTATTGGAATTCTGGGCTCCCTTGCGGTATGTACTATTTTATATATACTTTTTGGTCATGTTTTAACGGGTGTAGCAAATTATAAGGAATTTACCGGTGCTGGTCGGGAAGCCTCTGTATCCTACGCCATTAAGCATTATCTTCCCTATATATGGATGGATCCCCTGGTTACCGTAGCTATTTTATTCGGGTTTACCTCGGTAATTCTAGTCATGTTATATGGACAAACCCGGGTTTTTTATTCCATGTCCTGTGATGGTTTAATACCTAAAATTTTCTCTGATTTACATACCCGGTTTAAGACCCCCTTTAAATCCAATATTCTATTTTTCTTTTTTGTTGGCATTTTCTCAGCCTTTGTTCCCGGGGACGTTGTCGGTGATATGACCAGTATAGGTACCCTCTTTGCCTTTGCCCTGGTTTCAGTAGGGGTTTTAATTATGCGGAAAACGGACCCGAATACCCCAAGACCATTCCGCACACCATGGGTTCCTTTTATTCCTATTGCTGCGGTAGTAGTTTGTCTTTTAATGATTTTTAGCTTAGGGGCTGCTAACTGGATTCGTCTGGGCGTTTGGATGATTATCGGTTTTGTGATCTATTTTACCTATTCCGTTAAACATTCCAAGATTCGAAAAGGCGAAGGCGTTGAACCTCTTTAAAAAATCTATACCGACTATTCTGGCTGAAAGCCAGGAAACAGGGGAGCATTCCTTAAAAAGAACCCTGAATGCCTATCATTTAACGGCCATAGGGATAGGGATGATTATAGGGGCCGGTCTATTTTCCCTTACGGGAATTGCCGCTGCGGAATATGCCGGTCCTGCCGTCACCCTATCCTTTTTATTGGCAGGGGTGGGTTGTGCGTTTTCAGGCCTTTGTTATGCTGAATTTGCCTCTATGATTCCGGTTTCCGGAAGCGCGTATACCTATACCTATGCCACCATGGGGGAAGTTTTGGCCTGGATTATTGGATGGGATTTGATTCTGGAATATACCGTAGGAGCGGCCACCGTGGCCATAAGCTGGTCGCAGTATTTTACCAAATTCCTTCATTTTTTTGGATTAGGAATCTCCCCTCAGTACAGCCTCTCGCCATTTGAAACCGCAACCCTTCCCAATGGTGCGATCATTCATGGGATTTTCAATTTCCCTGCTGTAGCCATTGTCGCTCTAATTTCTATACTACTCATTAAAGGAACAAAAGAGTCGGCCTGGGTAACAACCGCCATAGTGCTTTTAAAAGTGGGAGTGGTTTTAGTTTTTATCCTGGTAGGTGCCCATTTCATAAATATTAAAAATTACGAGAACTATATTCCAGCCAATACCGGGGTCTTTGGAGAATTTGGTATTTCGGGTATTTTCCGGGGGGCAGCCATTGTATTCTTTGCCTTTATAGGCTTTGATGCGGTTTCCACGGCTGGCTTGGAAGCCAAGAATCCAAAAAGAGATTTACCCATAGGAATTATCGCTTCCCTGGTAATTTGTACCATCCTCTATATTGCCTTTGCCCATGTCATGACCGGAATGGCCAATTATAAGGAGTTCAAAAACTCCGCCGCTCCAGTGGCTATTGCTATTGCCAAAACCCCCTATCCCTGGTTACAAATTGGTATAGTTCTGGCCATTCTTGCCGGATATTCTTCTGTAATATTAGTGGATTTGATGGCCCAATCCCGAATTTTCTATTCCATGTCCCTGGATGGATTATTGCCAAAATTATTTTCTGATATTCATCCCTCCTTTCGTACCCCTTATAAATCCAATATCATTTTGGGTGTTTTTGTGGCTTTATTCGCAGCCCTGGTTCCCGTAAGGGTGGTCGGAGAAATGACCAGTATTGGCACCTTATTCGCCTTTATACTGGTTTGTATAGGGGTATGGCGATTACGCATCACTTCACCGGAAATTCCCCGCTCCTTTAAATTACCTGCCATGCCCTTGATTCCTATTATGGGTATAATGGTTTGTGCTTTAATGATGGTGAATTTACCCTGGCCTACCTGGGCTCGTCTGGTAGTTTGGTTGGCTATTGGAATGGCTATTTATTTCGGATTTTCTATAAAAAATAGTCATATCCGTAAATCTCAGTAATTTTGGTTCGGATTTCATTACATTCGAATTGAACCGTACTAGTTATGAACCCTAAATCCCTGGGATTTTTTCATTTTGATTCCCGGCAAATTATTACTGTCACCATGGTACTATTTGCCATTATTGATGTAGTGGGCTCTGTCCCTATCATTATTCAATTAAGGCAAAAAACAGGGCATATTCAGTCCGAATCGGCCACCCTGGTTGCAGGGGCCCTAATGATTCTATTCCTTTTTGTCGGGGAGCAATTATTAAATATAATTGGCCTGGATGTAAGCTCCTTTGCCATTGCCGGTTCTTTTATTATTTTTATTCTGGCCGTGGAAATGGTGCTGGGAATAAATTTATTTAAAGATGAAATGCCTCAATCTGCCTCTATTGTTCCATTGGCTTTTCCATTAATAGCAGGAGCCGGAACCATGACCACCATATTATCCTTAAAAGCTGGCTACGATACCCAAAATATCCTGGTAGCCATCATTATAAATTGCTTATTTGTATACCTGGTTTTAAAAAACACCTACCGAATTGAAAACCTATTAGGTCGCACCGGGTTAAATATTCTTAGAAAGGCATTTGGCATTATATTACTTGCCATATCCATTAAATTATTTCGTACCAACGCCCATTTATAATTATATCCTTGGCAGAAATCATTACCCCTCTTCATTTTAGAATAGCCGAAATGGCCGATCTGGCCACTATAGTAGAAATTTATAATTCCACTATTCCTTCCCGAATGGTTACGGCCGATACACAGCCCATCACTTTGGAAAGCCGAATTGGCTGGTTTAATGCCCATAAACCGGATAAATGGCCTCTTTGGGTGGTAGAAGTGGATAAGGAAATAATTGGATGGGTTGGTTTTGAACCTTTTTACGATAGACCTGCCTATGACCATACCGCCGAAATCAGTATCTATATAGCTAAAGAATCCAGGGGTAAAAATATTGGCCCTGCCATTCTGGAGTATGCGGAAGAAAGGGCCAAAAATCTTGGCCTAACCAGTATTCTCGGATTCATTTTCGCCCATAATATGCCCAGCCTAAAATTATTTGAAAAAGCGGGCTATGCCGAATGGGGGTATTTTCCTGAAATTGCCCTTCTGGACGGGGAACGAAAAGGTCTTAAAATTTTGGGTAAACATATAGGCTAAAACCGAGATCCCCTCACTCCCTATCGCAAAGGTTTGATTATTAGAAGACTTTTCTAATAGCCACTTCATTCTTTTTTAGGTTTACACAATCCTCAAAACCATTTTTCTGGGATTTATAAAAAATGTAATTTCGGGGATAACTGATTTATGGGTAGAGCATTCGAATTTCGGAAAGAACGCAAAATGAAGCGTTGGGGTAAAATGGCCAAGGCCTTTACCCGGATTGGTAAGGATATTGTCATGGCGGTGAAGGCCGGTGGGGGTGACCCTTCCTCAAATTCCCGGTTACGGGTGGTGATTCAAAATGCCAAGGGGATTAATATGCCTAAGGATAGAATTGAAGCCGCTATTAAACGAGCCACTTCGAAGGATGAGAAGAATTTCGAAGAAGTGGTTTATGAGGCCTATGGACCTCATGGAGTAGCGGTACTCATAGAAACCTCTACCGATAATATTAACCGAACCGTAGCCAATGTACGAGCCGTTTTGACTAGAAATAGCGGAAGTTTGGGAACCCAGGGCATGCTTAATTTCGTATTTGAGAGGAAAGGGGTATTCCGGATTAAAGCTGATGGATTAAATATTGCAGACCTGGAACTGGAATTAATTGATTATGGGGCAGAAGAATTGGAAGAGGATGAAGGAGAGATTATCGTTTATACCTCATTTACCGATTTTGGTGGCATGCAGAAAGCCCTGGAAGAAAAAGGGCTGAATGTGATAAGTTCCGATTTGGAACGTTTCCCTTTAACCTTTATGGACATTAGTCCTGAACAGGAAGAAGAAATCACTAAATTGGTAGATAAACTCGAAGAAGATGAAGATATAAACATGGTTTATACCAATTATAAAGTGGTAGACTAGTCCCTGAACATCTTCCGAATCAAATAACTAAACCAATCCTATTATCCATGAATCAAAAATCATTTCATTTACCCTTATTGGCGATATTTTTATTAGCCTTATGGGTAGGCTGTACCGGAACCAATTCCTCTAAAACAGAAGGTGGAATTGCATCCAATTCCCATATTCTTACACAAAATGATAAAAAAGATTGGTGGAAAGAAGCGATAGTATACCAGATTTATCCAAGAAGTTTTAAGGATAATGACGGGAATGGGATTGGGGATTTAAAAGGCATTATTTCTAAACTAGATTATTTGAAAAGTTTGGGAATCAATACCATTTGGATTAACCCTATCATGGAATCGCCCAATTTTGACAATGGGTATGATGTTAGTGATTATTATAAAATTTCATCCTTATTTGGCTCGATGCAAGATTTTGATTCCTTATTGAATGGAATGCATAAGAGAGGCATTCATTTAGTAATGGATATGGTTTTAAACCATAGTAGTAATGAAAATAAATGGTTCAAAGAATCCAGAAGCTCCAGAACCAGCCCATACCGGGATTATTACCATTGGTGGCCTGCAGAAAAAGGAAAACCAACCCCAAGATGGAGCTTTTTCGATGTCAATGCCGATGCCTGGAAATACGATACCCTTACCAATGCGTATTACCTGCATTATTTTGCCCAACAACAACCCGATTTAAACTGGGAAAATCCAAAAGTAAGAGAGGAGCTTTATAAGATGATGAAATTCTGGCTCGATAAGGGGGTCGATGGTATGCGGATGGATGCCTTCCAATATGTTTCTAAAGACACCACCTGGCCTGTATTCCCCAAGGGATATGATAAGAATATTGATAATTACTATGGCAAAGGACCACATTTGCATGATTATATCCAGGAAATGAATAAGGAATTATTAAGTAAATACAATATCATGACTGTGGCGGAAGGGGCAGGTACCACCCAGGATGATGCCATGAAATTTGTTGATTCCTCTCGTCATGAATTTAGCCTTGCCTACCATTTTAAGGGAATAGGCTATGGGGATTATGATCCGAACTATAAATTGGTAGGTTTCAAAAAGGTGTACTCAAGCTGGGATTCAGCTTTTGCCCAGAAAGGATGGTTATCTATTTTCTTAGCCAATCATGATCAACCCAGAATGGTAAGCCATTGGGGCGATGATTCTCCTGAATTCCGGGATCCAAGCTCGAAAATGCTTACGACTTTTCTCATGACCATGAGAGGCACTCCTTTTTATTACAATGGGGATGAATTGGGCATGGTCAATATTAAATTTGATAAGATTACCCAATACCAGGATATCCAGACGGTGAATGCCTATAAGCATTTAGCCTTACAAAAAGGGGATACCTTAGCCTTTTTGGAAAGACAGAAAAGAGCTTCCAGAGAAAATTCCAGAACCCCATTCCAATGGGACGATTCGGAAAATGCCGGATTCACTACAGGAAAACCCTGGTTGCCGGTTAATGCAAACTATAAAGAATTAAATGCGGCTAAACAGGAAAAGGATCCGAATAGTGTGCTGAATTATTTCCGAAAAATTGTAAAACTAAGAAATGACCATAAGGATGTATTAGTGTATGGGAAATATACTTTACTCGACGCCGAAAATCCCAATGTGTACAGCTATACCCGGGAGCAGGATGGGAAGAAGTTTCTTATACTTTTAAACTTCAAAAAGACCAAAAGCAAACAAAATACGGGGATCGATCTTAGCAAAGCCAAACTCTTACTATCCAATTATACCCACCCGGGTAAAGGAGAGATCCTGCAACCATTCGAGGCCCAGGTTTACCAATTATAAACAAACCTCATTCCAGACTATAGGCCCGGGAAACCGGGCTTTTTTGTTTTTTACCTCCCTAATTTTTTACAAATTATGCGGAACTAAACACCCTTTTCCCTGTTTATTTGCTAAATAAACCCCGAAAAACCCTATGGAAAAATTTGCGTTATTAGCCCGTCTGGAAGCCAAGCCAGGAAAAGAGCATGAATTAATGGAATTTCTAAAATCCGCCCTGCCTTTAGCAGAGAAGGAGCCGGATACCGTACGCTGGTATGCTTTGCAATTAGCCCCTGCTACTTTTGGAATCTTTGATACCTTTCCCCATGATGAGGGAAGAACCGCCCATTTACAGGGAGAAATTGCCAAAGCCCTTATGGCCCATGCAGACGAATTATTATCCGTACCTCCTACTATTGAAAAAGTGGAATTATTAGCGGTTAAATAATTTCAATTCCTAATAAACCAAGCCCCGACCTAAAAAATCGGGGCTTTTCATTTTTATGGATGAATCCGTATTTGAAAAACATATTTCTATATTGCTAAAAATATTTTAATGGATCCATCTCCTTTTCCAAATACAAATCCTATCATCAGCATTAAAAATCTCCATAAAAGCTATGGGGATAAACAGGTCCTGAAAGGAATTCAATTAGATGTTTATAAAGGCCAGGTATTAGGCTATATAGGGCCCAATGGGGCTGGAAAAAGTACTACCGTTAAAATTTTATGTGGTTTACTTACCGAATTTGAAGGGGAAGTTTTGGTGAACGGAGTCAATGTCCAAACAAATCCGGTAATGGCCAAAAAAATGATAGGCTATGTACCGGAACTAGCCGAATTATACGATGTACTAAGTCCTAGGGAATTTCTCTCCCTGATGGGTGATTTATATGAAATGGAACCTGTTATTTGCCAGGAGCGCCTGGTAAAAATGATGGGCGCATTTGGGCTTTCAGATAATGTAGACCAGAGAATGGATACCTTCAGTAAAGGAATGAAGCAGAGGGTATTACTCATTTCAGGGATTATTCATAATCCCGAAATTATTATCCTGGACGAACCCTTATCCGGCTTGGATGCCAATTCGGTTATTATGGTGAAAGAATTAATAAATCGCTTAGCCAAAGAGGGTAAAACTATTTTTTATTGCTCCCATATGATGGATGTGGTAGAAAAAGTGAGTGATAGAATTATCGTCATTGACAAAGGTAGTATCGTTGCCGACGGAAGCTTTGAAGAATTACAGAAAAAAGATGGGAATGAAAGCCTGGAGAAAATTTTTGCCCATCTTACCTCAGGCGCCTCTGGCGATATCGCAACCGATGAATTAATGAGAGCCTTCGACTAATAAAATATGCCTTCTTTAAATATCATAAACCGATTTTTTTTACGGTTAGCCCTGGCTCCGGGAAGACTTTATTCTAATTGGGGCGTTTCAGTGCCCCAACTGCGATCCATACTTACCTATAAACTGATTATGGACGATCGCCGTCCAAATCCCATACAGCAATCCCGATTTTATAAAAACAGGGAGAAAAAAGATAGCCGGAACAGTTATATAGGAAGTCTAATTCTCAGCGTCCTATTTGGGTCTATTTTCCTTTATGTCTTTTCCGTTGGGAAGGATTTAATTACCCAATTTACCCTTTATTTTTCCATGTACCTGGTTTATCTATGCTTAAACCTTATTACGGATTTCACTTCTGTCTTAATTGATATAAGGGATAATTATATCATTTTGCCAAAGCCGGTAAATGATAAAACCTTATTAATTTCCAGATTGCTCCATATTTTCATTCACCTTTGTAAAACTATTCTTCCTATTTCATTACCTGGATTTTTCTTTCTAGGTATTCAAAGATCCTGGCCGGAAGCGATTACTTTCTTCTTTCTGATCATTTTAGCAACCCTATTCTGCATTTTTTTGATCAATTCGGTTTATATTTTAATTCTAAAACTTACCACCCCGGAAAAGTTTAAAAATATAATAAGCTATATACAAATTGCCTTTACCATATTAATTTATGCGGCCTATAACCTTTTGCCAAGAATCATGAGGAGGCCGGAGATGCTGGATTATCATTTGGATTTTAGTCCTTTTTGGTTATTCGCTCCCCCCTATTGGTTTGCCTGTGCAGCATCTTTACCCGCTGGTTGGCACCAGGCGAATCCCTGGATTTTTTTGTCTTCTGCCCTTTCCCTTATAATCCCTGTAATCTCTATTTATTTCGTTATAAAGTATCTGGCACCTTCCTTTAACCAGAAACTATCCATGATATCCGGTTCCGATGGGGAACAAGTAAAACCTATAATGGCCAATTTTCAGAAGAAAGAGCAAATAGAGGAACGATTATCTACCCTCCTTACCAATACCCAACTGGAGCGATCGGGTTTCCTTTTTAGCTGGAAAATGATGGCCCGAAGTCGGGATTTTAAAATAAAGGTTTATCCAATGATTGGCTATGTAGTGGTGATTATCGTGCTGATTTTATTTACCAATAATCAGGGTGAATTAAGTATGAAAGATAATAGGCATCTAAATTCAAAAGGATCGATTCAAGTTTTAATTGCCCTATATGCCAGTGGAATCCTGATCCTGGCTGCCATGAGGCAAATGGCTTTTAGTGATAAATTTAAGGCCTCCTGGATTTTTTATTCAAGCCCCTTTCGAACCCCTGGTGAATGGATCAGCGGTTCCATGAAAGCTCTCCTGATTCAATTTTATATTGCCTATTGCCTTACCTTTTTACTTTTTGCTTACTTTGTTTACGGGGCCTGGATCCTTCCCAACATAATACTAGGTCTTATAAACCTTCTCACCGTATTATACATTATGATTCTGGTTCGGGCTAAAGAATTACCCTTTACAAAAACCCTGATGGATATGCAAAAAAGAGGTCAGGTTATGCGAAATTTATTAATGACAGCCATATTTTTTGTAGCGGGTGGTTTACAATTTCTGGTATATAAATATCCCATAGCCGTCCTGATTTTCGGATTTATTTCCCTGGGAATATTAACAGGTTTAATGATCCAGCTTAAGAAAACCAACTGGAATGAAATGGAATCGGTGTCGAAGGATTTTTAGGACTCAATAAGGATTTAATCGCTGAAAGTCGGGTCCATTGCCCTCCAGCATACCCAGCCGCCCCAATAGCGGCTAACCACCCGAATTGGAAAAAAAGGAGGTGTAGTTTATCTTGGGTAAATAAGGCTGCGATCTCTAAAATGGAAGAAAATAGTATTAAGGAAACTATTATTACCTGGACCTTTTTCATGGGCAATTTTAACCCAATTTAACTAAAGTTTACCTTTTCAGAAATAAAGTCTTTCAGGTTTATGTCTGGAATTTTAGTATAACAAGGAAATAAAAGTGTATGCATTTTCTTATAAAGCTTTTCCTGATCCAGGGGCTTATTCATAAAATCGTTGGCTCCCAGCTCAATGGAACGGGTTTGCGCATCTTCGGTACTATCGGCCGTTACCACTAAAATAGGAATGCAGGATTTAGCTTTGAGGGCTTCCTCTTCTTTTCCTTTTCGAATGGTTTCAATAGCTTCATAGCCATCCATGACCGGCATCTGAAGGTCCATGAGTATTAAATCCAACTCCCGGGTTTTCCAGGTCTCTACCCCTTCTTTCCCATCACCCGCATAGAACGCATTTACATTCTTCCATTTTTTAAACATCATTTTCAAAACCATTTGGTTCATTGGATTATCCTCCACCACCAAGATGTTTTTACCCATTAAATTAAAATCGTTTGGAATGGCTTCTATGGCTGGTTGGCTTCCCGTTTCCAATCCCAAAACCGGATAGGGTAAACTAAGGGTACAAACGGTCCCTAAATTTTGTTTACTTTCTATATCAAAACTCCCCTTTTGTAAATCGACCAGTGCTTTTGAAACACATAAACCGATTCCAAATCCTCCAAATTTCCTTTTATTGCGAATATCTACTTGACTAAACATTTGGAAAATCCCATTTAATTTAGACTTGGAAATTCCAACGCCGGTATCCGAGATTTTCATTTTCAAATGCAGGGGTGATTCCAAATCATTTTTAGCTTCTACTCTGAATACCACAGCTCCTTTAAAAGTAAATTTTACGGAATTGGAAATTAGATTTTGCAGTATTTGCTCCAAACGAATAGGATCGCCTAAGACTTTGGTTCCCTTTTTCAAGGAACAGGAAAATATATATTCTAATCCCTTGTTTTCGGCCTGGGATTTATATATCCGGTTAACCTTATCAAATACCTCCTCAGGCATAAACTCCACCTGCTGTAATTTTAATTCCCCGGATTCCATTAAGGAAAAATCCAGAATATCATTCACCGAAGAAATCAAATGAAAAGAAGACTGGCGAATAATGTCCAAATTGGATTTCATGGTCGCATCTTTGGTTTCTTTTTCCAGAATCTGGGTGATTCCTAAAATAGCATTCAATGGGGTCCTTAATTCATGACTCATATTGGAAATAAAATGAGACTTAATCTCATTCATTTCTTCCGCTTTGGTGAGGGCCAAGGCCTGCATTTCCTCTTTATTCGATTTAAGCACCTGTATTCTTTGTGCCATAGAAATCGACAAGGCTATAATTTCCAATCCTATGGTCAATTTGGTAATATGATCCAGGGAAAGGGTGGGTCTTATTATCCCAAAATTCAATAAAATGACATAAGCGAAAGTAGAAAAGAGAATAAATATGGCCACCATATAAAACCGATCCAGGGGCATTCTTTTCACTAAAGAAATGATTATAGAAAAGGAAATCAATACAATTCCCATTAGCGTAAGAATATTTACAATTGGGTAGGCATAATCCAAAAAGGAATGAAATAGAAGGATTCCTAGAAAAGTCATTCCCATTAAAGCATAAAGGACTTTAAAAACTTGGTGGATAATGGGACTAATTGATTTTACATCCAAAATAATTTCGCTGTATTTTCCAAAAAAGTAAGATGCCGGAAGGGCCATTAAGAGTACGGCATTCAGATTTAACCAGGAATTCTGAGGGGTAAAGTATTGATGAAATAGTCCATCGAGCGCAAAATGACATAAACCGGCAAAAAGGACATACAGGGAATAATAGAGGAACGATATTTCCTTTAAGGCAAAAAAGAAAAAAGAATAGGTAATAAATATAATAAGAATGACCCCATAGAAAATCCCGATTAAAATCTGGTCATTAATTATATTATTCAAAAGCTCGGTTTCACTAAACAGGTTTAAGGGCAGATTATTGGTTTCCCCGTCATTCCTAATTTCCAAATATCCGGTTTTTGTTTCCTTCGGGTTTAATCGGATTGGAAAAATAGGTTTTCTATACAGAAAGGATTTATTCTTAAAGGGCAAATTATCCCCATTTCTTTGCTCCTCGACAGGACCATGATCCCCCCATAAATAGAGATTTAAATTGTCGGTCATGGGTTCAGCCACTTCTAAATAATATCGTAAAGGTTCCAAACTGGAATTTTCTATGGAGAATTTAATCCAATAGGTATGGTCTGTAAAACCTAGGTTTCCATAGTCCCCATTAATAATAATAGGCTTGGCTTCTTTAAATATACCAGGAACTTTTTTGGGATCTATATTTTGATGACCCACATCGATTAGGCTGGAATAGGGCCATAAACTGATTTTTTCAATACTATTCCCAGATCGTATGGTATACTGGGCCTTGACTGAAAAACCCAAAAACAAAAGGATGCTAATCCAAAGGGCTAAAAACCTCATAAGGCAATAATTAATTATAAAGAATACTTATTCTCTAATAGAATTTATTACGCCTATATCTATAATAAGGTTTTGTTTGGATTATAAATAATACTTAAAGGTTAAATATCGGATTCTTCTTTCTCTTGGGGGGCAAGAATTTTATCCAATTCCTTTTCTTAACCGAGCTACAAAAAGGGTATCGGCCCCAATTTTTGTGCCGTCCAGATAGATTTGTTTTTCTAGTTTTAATGGATACCGTTCCGTAAGATATTGCACAATATCTTCGTTTTCTGCCTTAAATACACTACAGGTAATATAAATTAAATACCCTTTGGGGTTTAAATAAGGAAAAATCTTATCACCTATCCTTCTTTGGATATCGGTAATTCTTCCTAAGGAAGCGGGGTGAAAATTTCCAAGTCTTTCAGGGGTTCGGGACCAGGTTCCCGACCCCGTACAAGGAGCATCGTACACAATCCCATCAAAAAAACTTTCCCTGACCGGCAGGTTTTCGTCCGATAATAAATCCTGGACAAACGTTCTTGGAGGGGGAAACCCACTTTCCATAAACCGTTGTTCTAAATTGGAAAGAACGGAATAACGGCTATCCGAAGCCCATAAATTGGCCCCTGGATATAATTGGGAAAGCAAAAGAGATTTTCCTCCTCCTCCCGCGCAGCAATCCCACCAATTAGACCGAGCTTTAGCCTGGAAAAACTGACCGGTAGCCTGAGAGGAAAAATCCTGGATTTCGAAAGCGGATTTCAGGTCCCCTTCCTTTAACCCATTTAAATTGGTTCGACTATCGAAGGCCAAACAAATAGGATTCATTTCCTCGTAGGAAATCGCTTTCTCCAGAAGCGCTTTTTTTAAAGCATTTGTATAGGCTTCATGAATCCGGATAAAAACCCTGGGTTGGTGAACCAGTGAAAATTCCAAATTCTCCCAGCTCATTTTGGATGAGAGTAAATCTTTCCAGGGAAAAACAGTCCCCCAAATCAAACTGGGATAAATTTTTTCCAGAATGGATTTTCTTGTCTCGAAATCGGTATTTTCCTGGAATGTAATGGTCGCTTCTGATTCCGGTTTTTCGGCCTGAACCAATTCCATTACCCCCTGTTCGGTATTTCCCATTAAAAAATAGGCAGCGATCATTTTTTCCCGAAGCTCCAGACCCTGAATTAAATGATAGGCTCTATAATAGGAATATAATAAATCGTTCAGGATTCTTCTATCCCTGGAACCCGCTTTTGGATGCGCTTTAAACCATCCGGATAAAAACCGGGAAAGGGGGATATCCAGAACTTTAAATTCATTCAGGATTTCCAAAGCGGAAATAACTCGTTGATTTGCAATCATTTATCTTCCACCAGGGAATTACTGGAATATTCTATCATTTTTATGGATTGGTTCCAATAACCCAATTTTGGTTCTTTATTAAATCGAATATCATTATGAATACCTTTCCAATTTGCATTCAGCAAAACAGTACTAAGGCTGTCGTTGGAAGTTAGGGCTTTTCCAAAAAACATTCCTACATCATAGCCCAATAAAGAAAATTCTCCGGCATTAATCTGGTAACGGCTCTTATAAAGATTCAACATTTCTATCGTGGCCGCATCGTCTTTATCCATAAAATACGTGGAAGGATAATGAACATGTAGGGATTGTAATAAGTCCTGATCCCCATAATTCAAACGGGGAAAATTAGGGTGAGCAAATACCTGAATAGGAATCGTTGGGCTTAGACTACTAAGAAATACCGTTAATTTTGACCAAAAGGCCTTATCTAAACTGGGAACAACTAATATATTATTCAGATTGGTAGATAAGGGTATTTTTCCGGAATTGATCTGGCTTGAATTCAGCTTAATGATTTTTGGAGGAAGGATAAAATGACTTAACATGGGCCCATAATAGGCCTTATCCTGGGGAGAGGTTTCTAAAATAAGGATATTGGATGCAGGGTATTGTTCCTGGATGAAATTGGCCGTACGTTCCGAATAGGCTTCCAAGGGACTATTCACCATTATTAAATTGGGGTTATTGAAATTTGATAGGGGCTGAGGAGAAATAGGAGAAACGAAAAATTTATTTTTACTTATAGAATAATTGGTCACCGCTTTAATTTGATTCGGGTACAGAGGTCCTATAACTAAATCGACCGGATCAAGGGGACCTCCCTGTAAAATTTGGTTTAATACCAGGGTATCCTCGCCAGTATCCATGACTTGTAAATCTATCCCTTTCAAATTATGGTCCAGGTTATAACGACCCAGAGAATCAAGCGCTAAAAGGAAACCCTGGTAAAAATCCCAAACCAAGGCATTGCTTTCAATCTGGGCCTGGGCAGCATTCCCATCGGCCGGCAAGGTGTTCAGGTTAAAGGGTAATAAGAGGGCTATATTGGCCACCTGGGAATTCCCCCCGAAATGCTTGAGTCTGGTTTCAGAAGGATTGATATCCCGGCCCAATAAAGGATGTAAGCCCAATTTCGGCTGAGACATACTGGACTGTATACTACCACAGGAATTAGCCAATAAAAATAAAAGGCAAAAAATGGAAAGGTATCCTTTTAATTTATTCCCACTCAATGGTAGCGGGGGGTTTTGAACTAATATCATAGACGACTCGGTTTATGCCTGGTACTTTATTGATAATTTCGTTCGAAATCTTTGCTAATACGCTATGGGGTAGAGGGCTCCAATCGGCTGTCATCCCATCGGTCGATTCTACTGCACGTAAAGCGATTACATGTTCATAGGTTCTTCCGTCGCCCATAACCCCCACCGATTTAACGGGTAAAAAGATACATCCCGCCTGCCAAACTTTATCATAATAACCAGAGTCTCTCAAATTATCGATAAAAATGGCATCTGCTTCCTGCAATATTTTCACTCTTTCGGGGTTAATTTCTCCAAGAATACGCACGGCAAGTCCCGGACCTGGGAAAGGATGACGGTTCAAGATAGCAGGATCAATTTCCAAGGCCTTCCCCAACCGTCGAACCTCATCCTTAAAAAGAGTGTTCAGCGGTTCTACCACTTTTAATTTCATGAAATCGGGTAAACCTCCCACATTATGGTGGGATTTAATGGTCGCAGATGGCCCCTTTACCGACATGGATTCTATTACATCCGGGTAAATAGTCCCCTGGCCTAACCATTTCACATCCTGAATTTCCTTGGCCACCGAATCGAATACTTCTATAAAAACTCGACCAATGGTTTTTCTTTTTAGTTCAGGGTCCGAAATTCCCTCCAGGGCAGAAAGGAACTCTTTGGAGGCATCTACACCCCTAATATTCAATCCCATTTCCTTATAGGATTCCAACACTTTATGGTATTCATTCTTGCGCAAAAGGCCGTTATCGACAAATACACAATATAAATTCTTCCCAATAGCCCTATGCAATAACATGGCAGCCACGGTCGAATCTACTCCACCGGATAATCCCATTACCACCTTATCCTTTCCCAGCTTCTCTATTAGAGAATGTACGGTTTCTTCCAGAATAGCCCCAGGAGTCCAGGAACCAGAACAATGACAAATATCCAAAAGGAAATTGGAAAGGACTCGCCTACCCGGAAGGGTATGGGTTACCTCAGGGTGGAACTGAATTCCATAAATAGGATGATTCTTAATCTGAAAACCAGCCATTTGAACGGTTTCCGAACTAGCCAGAATTTCAAAGCTCTCAGGGATTTTTTTTATGGTATCGGAATGGGACATCCAAACCTGGGATCCTAATTCAATCCCTTTAAAAAGTGGATTTTGGGATTGTACAAAGGTTAAATTGGCACGTCCGTATTCTCTGGTACTGGAGGGCGCTACTTCCCCACCCGAATTTTGGGTAATGAGCTGGGCTCCATAACATATTCCCAAAACCGGAATATTTCCAAAGCCTAAATGATCAATAAAAGGATAATCGACCTCCCTTACAGAATGATGACTACCCGATAAGATATATCCTTTAACCGTTGCGTCTATTTGAGGGATTTTGGAATATGGATGAATTTCACAATAAACCCCAATTTCACGAACCCTTCTGGCTATCAGTTGTGTAAACTGTGAACCAAAATCAAGAATGATTATTTTTTCCAACATCGGCAAAGATAAAAAATCGGGGCTTATTGTCTAAGCCCTTAGTCAATTTTGGCTCTTGATTTATTTATTTGACCAGGACTTTATTTTATGTCCAATGCTGGCATAATACAGAATATAGGCATAGCAGGGTATAGCAATGAAATAGGCATATTGGGTATTTCCGGGAAGAATATCAAATAATTTTCCCAGGAATAAAGGTATAATGGCCCCACCCGCAATGGCCATAATTAACAGGGCTGATCCTATTTTCGTGAATTTCCCTAATCCTTCCAGGGCAAGCGGCCACATGGCTGGCCACATAATGGCATTGGCAAACCCAAGGGAAGCCAGAAATCCAATGGCCAAACTGCCACGCGTTATAATGATCCCTACGGTGAATACGAGTCCTAATAGGGCAGAAATTCTTAGGGCATTGTCCTGCTTCAAATATTTAGGAATTAGGTATATTCCTAAAATATATCCAATAATCATAGCCAGCAAGGTAAATATGGTAAAGTACCGGGCTGTTTCCAGGGGAATATGTTGGGATTGACCAAATAAAATAATCGAATCTCCGGCAACCACTTCTACCCCTACATATAGGAATAAGGAAATAACCCCTAAAACCAGGTTTGGAAACTCAAAAACACTGGATTTATTCATGTTGGTCGCAGCCAATGCCGCATCCTCATGGTCGGTATCAACCTCAGGCAATTTTGAAAGCCATACCAATAAAGCCAAAATCACCAGTACAATGGATATTACTATATAAGGACCAACCGCCCTTGAGGCCAATTCATGAAGTTTTAGGGATTTTGCCGCCGGGTCCAAACCAACCAAACTTGCTGTAAATTTCGTGGTATCCACCAAAAGAATGGCGCCAAGCACAAAGGTCCCTATACCCCCGGCTACCTTATTACAAATGCCCATGATACTAATACGTTGCGCCGCGCTTTCAATGGGTCCAAGAATCGTCACATAAGGATTTACAGCGGCCTGTAGTATAGCCAAACCCGTTCCTATAATAAATAAGGCTGTTAAAAACCAACCATATATGAGTGATTTTGCGGCTGGAATAAATAGTATGGCCCCCAAAGCCATAATGGCCAGGCCCAAAACCATTCCTTTTTTATAACCGGTTAGTTTTAAAACCAAGGCCGATGGAATTCCCATAACGAAATAGGAAATAAAAAAAGCAAAGGCAACAAACAAAGCCTGAAGATTGGTTAGCTGGCAGGCAATTTTTAAGTATGCAATTAATGAACCATTTATCCAGGTAACAAAACCAAAGATGAAAAACAAAACACCAATTATGGTTATTTCATAGGTATGATTTGCTGAAGAGGATTTGGTATTGGAAACTTGATCGGTGGATAAGGTATTATTCATAAAATCTCTTTAAGCTAACTTAAGAATTATTACGATAATTTTTGAATTTTGAAATATTAAAGGCTTATTTGCCTTATATCAATCTATTGTTTGGATGCATGTTGCTGTTTTAGGAGGATTGGGAGTAGGGATCATTTTATCCTTCTTAACCGGTCCTGTTTTTTTTGCATTGATCAAAACCAGCATTGAAAAGGGATTCCTTTCCGGTGTGGCTTTATCGACAGGAGTATTACTGGGAGATTTAATTTATGTGGTTATCACTTTCTTTGGAGCTAGCTTTATCCCTCCTTTTAAAGAAAACTATCATTTTATAACGAGCATTCTTGGGGGTATTATTTTAACCGGTATTGGTATTTATTATACCTTCAACAAACCCAAAATCACCTATGAAGCTCCTGAATCCAGATTCAAATTTGCTCATTTCGGAGACTTTTTAAATGGATTCGTCATGTGCTTTTTTAACCCGGGCGTATTAATATTCTGGTTAACCGTAAATGGGATTTTGAAAACGGTATTTCATATTGATAGGGCCTTTGACAGTACGGAAAATATCTTATTTTTCGGTTCCGTCCTGGTTACCTGTTATACCCTCGACATATTAAAAGCCTATGGGGCAAATAAATTAAGAAACCGGATAAAACAAAGTTCAATTTTAATAATGAACCGTATAGCCGGTATCGTCATTATTTTTTTCGGGCTTAGACTCCTGGTCTTAGTCCTATTTCCTACCCTTTCCGGCGAGCCTAAACCCTTAAGCAAGAACCAGGGAACGAATTTCAATCGCAAAGAAATTATCCTTCCTGCTTAAGGGGAACCATCCCATAAATTCTGGTTCGGATTTTAAGTTTCCTAATAATTCCCTTTTTTTAAATGGAATATATCCAAGTTTTAAACAAGGAATGTTCGAAATTCGTATATAAGCGAAAGGAATTTTTGGCTTAATTAAGGGAGGGTAAATGATTTCACCCTAAATCCATAAATCCCTCATAATGAAAGCTATTTACTCCCTTTATATTGGATTCCTTCTCAGTATTTCCCAATTAGGCAATCCTACCGGGGTTTCCGGTCAAGACCTGAACATCCATAACACCCAAGAAAGAAATCCAACTCTTTTTCCAAACCTTGGGTCAGGTTTTTGGGATCATGATTCGGTGAATTTATTTAAAATTAACCGAATGGATAAAAATCATTACTTCCCATTTTATCTTCCGAACGGGTGGAAAATAAGCCCGGTAGGAAAGCAATATGCCTTGGGCGATTTACCTCTCCATTTACTGCTCTCCCCTAGTAAAAAATACCTGGGCATTTTAAATTGTGGGCAGAGTAAACAAAGCCTGGAAATATTCTCTACCCAGCAGAATAAAATAATTAGCCGAATTATGATCCCTAAAACCTGGTATGGATTGGCATTTAACCAGGCTGAAAATAAAATCTATACCTCTGGAGGCTATGATAATACTATTCGGGTTTATTCTTTTAAAAATCAAAACCTAAAATTTTTAGATTCCCTCATTTTAGGCAATCCCTGGCCTAAGGAAAAAATTTGCCCTACCGGCCTGGCTATAAATGAAGCAAGAAATGAACTTTACGTGGTAACCAAGGAGGATAATTCGCTTTATATACTCGATGTAAAAACAAAGGCCGTTATTAAAAAGATTCCATTACCGGCGGAAGCCTTTTCCTGTATTTTAAATCCTAGAAATCAAAAATTGTACATAAGCGTCTGGGGGGCTAAATCGATAGCGGTTATAGATATAAATACCAGAACCCTTTCTAAATTAATCCCGGTTGGCGATCATCCTAACGATTTTATTTTAAATAAATCAGGCAATACCCTTTATGTAGCCTGTGCTAATGATAATACCGTACGGCGCGTGGATTTAGTCAAGGAGGAAATGATAGAGACCTTGAATACTACCCTGTATCCTACCGAATTATCGGGCTCCACCCCAGATGGTTTGAGCCTTTCCGGAGATGAAAAAACCTTGTATATAGCATGTGCCGACAATAATTGTTTATCGGTTTTTGATGTTTCGGTTGCTGGCGAGGCCCGTTCCAAAGGGTTTATTCCTACAGGTTGGTACCCTACCCAGGTATGCCTATTGGGCAAAACCCTCTTTATTGCTAATGGCAAAGGAATTCATTCCATGGCCAATCCATTTGGTCCTACCGAAATAAGCCAGGCCGATGGAAATCTCCTGCATAAAGGTAGGAGACCTAAAGAGGTTCAATATATAGGAGGCCTATTTAAGGGAGTATTGTCGGTGGTGCCGGTACCCGATCCCAGCCAATTAAAAATCTGGACCCGATGGGTTTATAAAAACAGCCCTTTTCATCCCGAAAAAGAAAAAACGGCAGCAGGATGGAAGGATAGTCCTATTCCCAGAACCTTGGGTCAGCTTTCCCCCATCAAATATGTATTTTATATTATTAAAGAAAACAGAACCTATGACCAGGTTTTGGGTGATATAAAAGGTGGAAACGGAGATCCTAGCCTTTGCTTTTTCCCCCAGAAAATAACCCCAAACCAACATGCCCTGGCCAGGAACTTTGTTCTATTGGATAATTTCTATGTCGATGCGGAGGTAAGTGCTGATGGCCATAATTGGAGTACTGCGGCCTATGCAACCGATTATGTAGAAAAAGTTTGGCCCACTTCCTATGGAGATCGGGGGGGTGATTATGATTATGAGGGAACCCGACCCATTGGACGACCTAAGGACGGTCATATTTGGAACCATCTGGAAAAAGAAGGGATTAGTTTCCGGGATTATGGAGAATTTACCGACGAAGGAAAAATCAATATTCCTGTTTTAATCGATCATTTATGCCGAAAATACCCTTCCTTCGATTTATCCATTCCGGATTCCACCAAGGAAAGAATTTGGGAGCATGATTTTGATTCTCTCCTTGCCATAGGTCAATTACCCCATTTTAATTCTATTCAAATGGGCAATGATCATACCTCGGGCACTTCAAGGGGGGCTATATCCATATTATCGGCCATTGCCGATAATGATTTAGGGGTTGGTCAATTGGTGGAACATATTTCTAAAAGTTCCATATGGAAGGAATCGGCCATTTTCATTCTGGAGGATGATGCCCAGGGGGGCTCGGATCATGTGGATGCCCACCGGTCTACCGCCTATTTGGCTGGACCCTACGTAAAAAGAAATACCGTGGTTCATGATTTATATACTACTTCAGGCATGTTAAGAACCATGGAGCTTATTTTGGGTATGAAACCCATGAGTCAATATGATGCCGCTGCCACCCCCATGTTTAATTGCTTTACTTCAGAGGCAGATATAAATCCATTTATGTGCTTACCAGCCCAATACAATACCCAAATTAGAAACACCGCTTATAATGAAGGGGTACGAAGATCAGAAAGAATGAATTTTACCAAGGCCGATTTAGCCCCGGATCAGGAACTAAACCAAATTATCTGGAATGCAATTAAAGGAGACCAGATTAAAATGCCGGAACCCCGTCATAGTGCTTTTGTATTTTATGAGCCCAAGAAAAAAGGGGAGGACTTAGATTAATTTTTTTAAACCCAAACCCAATAATTATTGGGTTTGGGTTAATCGCATCTTCCCATTATTTAATCCAATAACCAAACCTTTTTTACCATGGTCTAGCTTGATCGGCACTAGGCTTCGCACTTCCCCTCGAATTTCCTGAAAGGCCTCGGGGATAGGGATCTGGGGCGTAAAGCTTCTATTTCCCTGGCCTAGGGCAAACAATAATGGCATGGCATCGTACCGACCTTCGTAGGGAATGGTCCCAAAAAAATTGCCCCCGCTAAGGATATCCATTTTTCCATCCTGGTTAAAGTCCTGGGCTTGAAAGGAAAATATAGGGGACCATTGGAATGGAGGGGGTAAATTCTGAGGAGTAAAATACCCTTTACCGGTATTCCATAATATTAATGAGGCAAAGGTATTGGCTTCGGATAAGCCTGCCTTTTCAAGGGCTGGTCCAAAAATTTCCTCTATGGATTTATCGGCCATTTCATCATAGCCCAGGAACTTCTTCTTTATATAAGGAATTTCCTTTTCCAGATCTTCTTTATTTAAAAAAGGATAATACTTTTGGTCTTTTTCAAAAACCAATATGGGTTGGCTCTTTCCCGATCCAATCCAATCCGCTGTATACATTTTCAGCGGTCTATCCAGACCGGGACTAAGCTTACTATTCAGACCATAGTTTCCAAGTAATAAATCATCCCAACCATCTGCATTTAAATCGGCCACCTGGAGGCAAGACCACCAACCTTTTAAATGAGCATCCAGTTTACTAATAGGCTTTCTTTTTAAGATCCCATTTTTATTCATAAAAAGAACGGGCTCCATCCATTCTCCTACTACCACCAAGTCTTTCCATCCATCATGATCCACATCAATCCAGGCTGCATCACTAACTCTTCCCAGAGATTTTAAACTCCGGGCATTTTCCCCGTCAGCCTTTGTAAATTTTCCCTTCCCATCATTGATTAATAAATAAGATTCAGGAATTTGTGAATAATCCCCCGAAATAGACTTACCCCCAATAAAAATATCAGGATGCCCATCATGATTGAAATCATAAACCCGGGCAACGGATTTATTTTCAAAGGATTGGGGAATAGGTTCCGATCGGGTAAAATGTCCTTTCCCATCATTCAAATAAAGACGGTCATTTAATTCAGGCGCAGGGGACCTATATTCATTTCCCCCGCTAACCACATATAAATCCAAATCCCCATCCCCATCGGCATCAAAAAATACTGCATCGACCCCTTCATAATCTTTATCTTTTTCAAAGGCTAGGGTATCTTTGGAGGGCAAAAAATAACCTTTATTATCCTGCAGGAATATTTCACTGGCTTGCCCTCTGGCACCAGTTATAAATATATCGTCGGTTCCATCTCCATTCACATCCCCTACGGCTATTTTAGGACCCTGAGTGGAATTTTCATGAGGAATAAACGACTGGCTATTGAAATCAAAAAAATTATTCTCCCTATGCCAGAATCCAGCTCCCATACTGGCCGTAATATCTTTGAATAAGCCACCATCCCCCCTCTTCAATAATTGCACAATATAATCCGGTAATGTAACTAGGGCATGGTCTCGGTCCTTGTAATCAATTTTCAATTTTTGATTCGCGCCTATATGGTATAATTTCTTCCTGGTTTTATCGGGCCAAATGATCACCAGGCTATCCACTTGGGTGGAGGTTCCCAAGCCAAAGTGTACTACCGGCTCCCCGGAACTCATAAATCCATGTACGGTTTCCATTTCCTTGTAAAACACCTCCCCATGATTAAAAAGAAAGATCTTGGTACCCATTCCAAAGGTATTCGGGGATTTCCCTTTTAGGGAAATCGATAAATAATGATTATTCGGATTGAAGTCTCTGGATTGATTTTGGTATAATTCTACCGGATGGTTCATGCAATTTATAACAAGGTCCAAGGCTCCATCACCATTCAAATCGGCATAAGCCGCTCCCTGAGATAAATTTGGCTCGACGAAACCCCATTCTTTCGACTTATCCATAAACCGCAGATCCTTTTCCCCCTCAAACATATAACTATGCCACTGGCCGGAAGGCATCTTATTCAGCATGGCCTTATCATGGGCTCTTGGACCTGAATGCGAGTTTTTCTGGGGCAGGGAGGAAATATAGCGGATATAATCCAGATCGTTGGGCCTGCGCTTAATCCCATTCGACACAAAAATATCTTCTTTCCCATCCAAATTATAATCCGCTATAAGCGGTGACCAGCTCCAATCCGTGGCCGCTACACCACTATACAGGGCTATATCAGCAAATTGTTTGCCCTTTCCGATATTTAGCTGAAGACTATTTCTGGAATATTGATGCGAATAGCCAAAACTTCTTTGGTACATATACACGTCGAGAGGGTCGTCAGAGAGGGAGGATTTTAAAACCTTAATATTTTCAGGCAGCATATCAACCGTCATAATATCCAGCCAACCATCGTGGTTAATATCGGCTATATCATTGCCCATGGAATATTTGGAAACATGGCCAAAGGCCTGACCATTCATTTCTTTAAAGGTTCCATTTCCCTGATTGACATAATAATAATCGTTTTCATGAAAATCATTGCTGACATAAAGGTCTTCCCAGCCATCCTGGTTAAAATCACCCACGCCCACCCCTAAGCCATAACCTAATGCACTGCTATAGATTCCCGATTCCCTGGTTATATCGGTAAAATGATCTCCATCATTTCTATAAAGCTTACCCCCGCTTTCCGTGCTAAATTTATTCCGTAAAGAAGTTGGCCCATAGGAATCGGGCTGGTGGGTAGAATGCTGAAGTAAAAACATATCCAGATCCCCATCGTTATCAAAATCGAAGAAAACAGCCTGAGTATTATATCCTTGAATATCCAAGCCCCATTTTTTTGACGATTCGGTAAAGGTATTATCCCCATTATTGATAAATAGCTGGTTCCTGGAATGCTGGAAATACATTTTTGATTCTCCTATATGGTCTCTCGGGATATAATCCCCTACTGCACATACATAAATATCCAATAACCCATCTCCATTAATATCCACCATCGTAACCCCTGTGGACCAATCGGCATGACCCTCTACCCCAGCTTTTTGGGTAATATCCTCGAAACGAAAATTCCCCTTATTTAGAAATAATTTATTCCCCCCCGTATTCGATACCAGATAAATATCTGGTAGGCCATCATTATTAATATCACCAAAGGCCACCCCTGCCCCATTATAATAATATAAATAATCAAGAATGCTAAGGCTATCCCTATCGGTATTCTCATTACTAAAGTCCAATCCCGTTCGACTTGAAGACAGGGATTTAAATAAGGTTTTCCCTGAATCCCTACACCCAAAAAGCCCGATATAAAAAATGAACAGAAAAAGGCTCTGGAATAGAAACTTCATTTGAATTGGAATTTGAAAATATATATAGCATAAAAGCAGAAAGGGTTTATACCTTTCTGCTTTTCCCTATCCTTTTTATTAAAAAGGTTAATAGCCTGGGTTCTGCTTTAAGTTGGTATTCGTGCTTAATTGGGTTTGAGGAATAGGCAATAATAAGGTATGACCGTCGGCTGCATCGGCTGGTTTTGGTGGATATTGTCTTGCGTTCAAATATTTTCCAAAACGGATCAAATCCATTCTTCTTACATTTTCCCAGGCTAATTCCCTTCCCCTCTCCGCTAAAATATTGTCCGGGGTTAAATCGGAAAGTTTCCAATTATAAGCCGTATTGCCAGAATAGGCCCTGGTTCGAATGGTATTAAAATCTGTTAAAGCGGTCCCTGTATTACCCAGATTAAAATTACTTTCTCCCCTCATTAAAATTATATCGGCCAGACGGAATACCACATACGCATTCCCCATGTTATTATTATTTGGTAAGCCTGGTTGTGGCCAGTATTTGATATTTCGAACGCCTGCATGACGAAAAGCAGCCGAGGGATTGCTAAATTCAGTCATCTTATCATATATAAGGGTTGGAGAATAAAGTCCATTATAAAAATCACCGATTCGGGTGGTGGCTTGAACAGAGGCATCTCCATTATAGGTATACCCGGTATCTGAGGCCGCTACGACCCAATTTTGATTTGGAGGATAATTCGTGACCCCATCCCCCTGGTATTGTTGACCAATTAGCCATTGACCCGAACGCTGATCTCGAAAGGTTCTTAACACCTGATTCACTTTTCTCCCATTAATAATGACTGTTCTGGTGGAATAGGTAGAACTTGTATCGTAAAATTGGTAAAAATCATGGGTAGCCGATGCGCCATTATTTCCAAAATTACAACACGGGATTCCAAAGGTTAAGGCCGAATTAAATTCAATAGAAGCCTGAACCAAACCATTACTACCAATCAATCCATTCTGGGATTCTGGAACCACAAATATGTTTTCAAGACTGGTATTATTAATACCATAAAAAGGCGCATAATAATTGGCCTCCAGAGTAAAGGGTCCTTTTAATACCGAATCACACATGGCTATACAATCGGCCCAGCGAGCCTGACCTGTATAAGTTTTGGCATTTAGATACATTCTGGCTAATAAACTAAATGCAAAATATTTATTTACCTTCCCATAGGTAGTCGCATCCACATTGGAGGATAAATAAGGTAAGGCTGCCTTTACATTCGCTTCCAGGGAATCAAAAACCTGGATTCTAGGCAGATTTGTCACTGTGGCCGGATTTACCTTAAAATTAGTTACATAAGGAATATTTCCCCATAAATCCATAGCCAGATAATAATAAAAGGATCGCAGGACGGTCATCTCGGCGATATCTGCTTTTAAATTCACATCTGGCGAGGTTTTCAAATTATAAATAATGAAATTACATTGACCTGCTCCATTATTTAGGTCGGACCATACCCCGTTTAAATTTCCATCCACATCGGAAGGCTGGGCGGTATGAAAATAAAATCGACCCCATTGTCCCCCATCGTACCAATCCGTGCCCCGGGTTGGAAAAATCATTTCATCGGAAGTAACTTCGTACATATTTCCATAATTATTATGGCCTACCACATTGGAAAGTTGGGCATAGGCAGGGGCCTTCCCCTCGGCTATTTCTGCCGCATTTTGCCAGAAGGAAGAACTTGGAACGGCACTATAGGTTTGAACATCCAGTTTTGTACAGGAAAAATAGGTGAGTCCTGCCAGTAAGACCAACAGGGACAATAACCCTAGTTTACTATTTGATTTCATAACTTTCAATTTTTTATTTACAGAGTATAAATATGTAAGCTTTTCGTTCTTCTTTTTATTTAAGGCTAAGAGAAACACCGAAGGTAAAAGAGCGGGATCTTGGATAGAAACCATTACTTCCGAAACTACTGTCAATATATCCCTGGTTGCTACCACCCCCTCCTAGTCCGCTATTACCCGGTGCATTGGTGGCATACCGCCCTATGGCAGCTCGGCTACCACCGGCACCATTAATGGTAGAAATTTCTGGATCCAGTCCTTTATACTTTGTAATCACAAAAAGATTGTTTCCGGTAAGAAATAAACGTAATCCCTGGATTCCCTTTTTCAGTCCCGGAATAGAATAGCTCAAACTGGCATTGTTTAATCGTAAAAAGGATGCTTTTTCCAGCCAATAATCCGAGGTAGTTGGAGAATCCTTCAATCCATTGGTAAAGGTTTCATATAGAACATTTAACCCTGCAAAACGAGGATAATTAGCTAAATCCAACCGGGTATTATTATAAATTTTCTGACCATAATTACCGTTAAAATTGGCCGTCAGATTCCATTGTTTATAATGAACGGAGGTATTAAAACCATAGGTGAATTTTGGAGAAGGATCTATATAGTAATAGGTTGGATTCCCACTGAAATTAACTGACTTAACTCCTGCCGAATCCAATAATTGCGTTCCGGTTGCATCGATACCTGTAAAATGTGGCAAATAGAATACAATGGGCGCATAACCTACCTTTAGATAGGTTAATGGATTACCAGACAATCCCGGACCATTTGCTCCCGCCAATTGAATTTGATCGGTCGCCACCTGATTTCCCTCCCAGGTTCCGGATAAACTGGTAACCCTGGTCTTCACAAAGGTAATTTGACCTCCTAAATTCCAGCTTAAATCCTTTTTAGACACAATAGTCGTATTGAAACCAAATTCAAAACCTTTATTCGTCATCGAACCCACGTTGGCTAAAACGGAACTTACAAAGTTCGGAGGGGTTTGAACTCCATAATTAAATAATAGATTCGTAGTCTTATCATTAAAATAGGAGGCGGACCCGGAAATTCTACCCTTCAACAAGGTAAATTCCAACCCTATATTTTTACCTATTCTTCTTTCCCATTTTAAATCCGGATTAGGATTTTGAGCCGCCGAATATCCTACGGGGAAAGGGTTGGTCGAATTGGTAGGATCATAGGTATGGGTCTGTCCAGATAATAAAAGAAGGGTATTATAATCGCTGATAGGATCTGAATTACCCGTTTGACCATAACCGGCATTTATTTTTAATTCATCGATCCAGGTTACATTTTTCAGGAAGCTTTCCTTGCTAATTCTCCAGGCCGCAGAAACCGAAGGGAAATATCCCCAGCGATTATTGGCTCCAAATTTTGAAGAACCGTCCCTACGTATTGAAGCAGTAGCATAATACCTTGAATCATAATTCCAGGTTCCTCTAGCTAAAAAGGAAATCAATTTACTTTCCTCTTTAAAGGAATTTACCGGGATATTTAAATTAAATACCCCACTTTGAAGTGAATTGTATAAGGTTGCTTCTATTGGAAATGCCTGAGCCGTCGCTAAGAAATTGTCATCTTCAAAATAATTATATTCATACACCCCAATGGCAGTAATGCTATGCTTTCCAAATTCCCCTGAATAATTAATATGTCCCTCTCCTTTATTGGAATTGGTATTGGCATTATACTTAAAAGCCTGGTTGGTCGAATTGGGACCCGGTATGGAAGGAATAAAATAATTGTATTGAGTATTAAAACGGTTTAAATTACCGGCACCACCTATCTTTAACCCTTTAAGGATTTCATAGTTTACAGTAATCCCCTCCTGCTTCAAATAATCGACCGATTGACGAACTTCATTATTTTCAAGAAAAACCGGATTATAATAATTGTAATTATTGATAGGATTCAAAACACCATTTAAATACACTGGAACTGTTGGAGGAATGGCCACCGCATAACCAAAAATTTGAGCATTTACATTCTGATGATCGGTTTGGGATGCAAATGAATTTAATTGGATATCCAATTTATCATTTAGCGCTTTTTGCTCCATATTCAAACGCAATCCTAATATCTGGCGACCGGTATTGATCACAATGCCTTTCTGATCCTGGTAACTTGCCGAACCAGCATAATTAAAATGAGAAGACCCTCCGGTAATACTTAAATTATGACTTTGGGTATATCCGGTTTGGGTAATCGCTTTTTGCCAATCATTATCACCTCCCGTAGGATTTTGATTAACAATGGTTCCAATACTAGGAATTTGAGACGCAAATTTTATAAAATCGGCAGTTTTTACCAGATCATAATATTTGGCATCCTTTGAAATGGTAGCACTTCCTGTATAATCTATGGTAAAACTACCATTCTTCCCTTTTTTGGTGCTGATAATAATAACCCCATTGGCTCCTCTTGCTCCATAAATCGCCGAGGCTGATGCATCCTTTAGAACATCAAAAGAAACAATATCGCCTGGAGGAATACTGGATAGAATCTCATAATTATCCAGGATTATTCCATCGATAACCAATAAGGGTGCTTGAGTACCTAATAAGGAGGTTTGACCTCGTAACCGGATTACTGGATTCGAATTTGGATCCCCGTCTGGACTCGTAATAACTAAACCGGGAACCTTTCCCTGAACCTCATCCATGGGTGTTAAAACAAGGCCCTGGTTAAAATCTTTTACGTTTAAACTGGAAACGGCTCCTGTTAAATCTTTCTTTTTAGCCGTTCCATAACCAACCACCACCAATTCATTTAAATTAGAAACATCCGGTAGGAGTTTAATGGAAAACTGAGTTTGACTGGAAACATTGATTTGTTGGCTTATATAGCCCACAAAACTAATGGTCAGGATTTTAGTCGTTTGAGGAACCTGAAGGCTAAAAGTACCATCGGCATCGGTTAAGGTCCCCTTTTGTGATTTCGGGTCGGTGATTCCGGCCCCTGGAATGGCTAAGCCCTTTTCGTCAGCCACTTTTCCAGTAATGGTCTTTTGCTGTGCAAAACTTGTTCCTGCCAAGAAAAGGAAAACAAGAAAGGAGCCAAGAAATTGGAGTACTGTTTTTTTCATTTTTGGTAGCGTTTTAAATAAGTATTCAATCACCCCCTATTTCAATCCAGTAAATCAACTATTCATTCAAAGTTAATTTTACCATATTCGAAAACAGACTTTTTGGCA